>JAESFX010000087.1_pt1 | contig 133238 bp, 112 predicted proteins | sample 9269501 | NCBI WGS metagenome assembly JAESFX01 (sample SAMN14515570, study PRJNA621655) | algae metagenome | isolation source: Desmonostoc geniculatum HA4340-LM1 and co-occurring heterotrophs from cave... | place: USA: Maniniholo cave, Kauai, Hawaii | collected 2009-07-28
GTAATTGATGGTGTTCAAGCTAGAGGAGAAAAAGGCAACTACAGTACAGAGCGTGTAAAATTTAACTTCGACCCTTCTCCTTAACTTTTCGTTACATAGTTGTAATTTTTTTCGCCCACCTACTTAAATTAGCAAATTTTTTTTGAGTGGTGTGATAGGAAAGCGATCGCAGTTGGGTAAGTTACATCTAGAACACACAAGCACTTCCTACCCCAGGGAAAACACTTATGAAAAGCGAATTGAAAGCAAAATTTCTCCAACACATCATCGGCAAAAAAAAGGAAAACGAAGGTTTCACACTTATTGAATTACTTGTAGTAATTATTATTATCGGGATTTTGTCCGCTATTGCTCTACCTTCTTTCTTGAACCAAGCCAACAAAGGTAAGCAATCAGAAGCCAAACAGTACTCCGGTTCCATGAACCGCGCTCAACAAGCATACTTCCTAGAAAATGGTTCATTCACTACCGAGCTGAATTCATTAGGGATGGGTATTAGAAGCCAAACCGAGAACTACGTATACGAAATTACTGGAGATGGGACTGGCGTTGGTAACAATGGTTACTCTCTGAAAGCACCACTTAAATCCTATTTAGGTGTTGTAGCTTTGTCTATACAATCAGGTACTAGTGAAGCAACCACTTTAGCAGTTTTGTGTGAGTCTGATGCAGTTGGTGCGCTTTCAGCAGGAGTCAATCCAGCATTTGGTGGCACTCCAACAGAACCTTCTTGTCCATCAAACTTCTCGCCACTGAAGTCTAAGTAGAATCCTTAGCCGGATCAAATTGATTGAAACATTCATGGAGTGGGTAGTATGTACTACCCACTTTGATTTTTTTTAAATTACTGCAATAGTACTCTCTTAAAAATTCTTAGCTATGACTTCTGTGCAACTTCGTACTAATATCTCCTCACTAGAGCAGCAAGCTCAACAATATTTCATTAAAGGTAACTATAATCAAGCTGCTAGCTACTATGAACAAGCTATTGAAACAGAACCAGAAGTGAAATCTCACTACTGGAACTTAGGATTAATATTGCTATTGCAGGGACAAGAGACAGAAGCACAGATGACTTGGCTGCTAGGTATAGGTGAGGGAGAAGCCCAAGAGGTTGAGCGGTGGACAGTTGAATTGATAGAGGTTCTGCAAACTGAAGCTGAACGCAGAATGACGTTAGCAGACTATAAAATTGCTTGGGCAATTCGCCAGCATATCCGGGAAATAAATCCCATAGATGTTAACAATCTCTTGTATTTGATTGAGCTAGCTATCAAACAGGAAACACTTATTGATGATGAATTAACTTCTCTAGGGGTAATTGAGTTAATTCAGTCAGAACCAACTGTAGATATTCAGTTATTGTTTCATGTGTTGGAGAGGATTCTTAATTACGCTCCTTTGCATCCCGCAGTTCCAGCATTTGCAGAAGCTTGTCTAGTTCACGTTCACGAGCCTCAATCTTTCATTAAAATTTTACTTCCAGCTACAATTCAAATTGCCCACTCAATGCGGCAACCAAAAATTGCGGCATTACTCCTTGAGCTATTTTTACGTCTCGAACCTGAAAATCTAGCAATTTTGCGCCATTTGGCTGCTTTTTATATCAAAGCCAATGATTATTCTAAAGGGATAGAAGTAGCAAAGTTATGCTACTCGCTATCAAATACATTAATTGATCAAATTTTTGCAATACACCTACTCCATCGAGGATTAATGGATTCTCCTGATTATTGGGAAGAAGCCTGTGAAGTTTTTCAAAAGCAGCAAAATCTGATGATGTTACTGTTAGAAGAAAAATCTTTATCCCTGCGTTCAAATGAGGTTCTACATCTCTTTAATTCCAACTATTTTGCTCCATATTTACAAGATAATATTCAAAAAAATAGATATATTCAGAATCAAATTGCCCATCTTTGTCAGCTTAATGTAGAAACCTATGCTAGCCAAGAAGTACAGCGATATCAACAGCGAACTTCCAAAGGGCGAAATAGCAAACTAAAAATTGGATACTTGTCGCATTGTTTATCTAGGCATTCAGTCGGCTGGTTAGCGCGGTGGTTGATTCAGCATCAAAACCGCGAACAATTTGACATATATGGTTATTTTATAAATTATAAACAGATAAACGATCCGCTACAAGAATGGTATGTTCAGCAATTCAGTCAAGCTTATAAAGGTGGAATTTATAGTGATGATATCGCTGAAAAAATTTACCAAGATGAAATTGATATTTTAATCGATTTGGATAGCATCACTCTAGATGTAACTTGTGAAATCATGGCGCTAAAACCTGCACCTGTGCAAGTAACATGGTTAGGTTGGGATGCTTCGGGAATACCAGCAGTTGATTACTTTATTGCCGATCCTTATGTTTTGCCAGAATCTGCTCAGGAGTACTATACAGAAAAAATCTGGAGATTGCCCCAAACTTATATAGCTGTGGATGGTTTTGAGGTGGGTGTACCAACTCTACGCCGGGATTCTTTAGATATTCCTGGTGATGCTGTGGTCTATCTCAGCGCTCAGAGAGGATTTAAGCGACACCCTGATACAGCAAGACTGCAAATGAAAATTATCAAAGAAGTTCCTAATAGCTATTTTTTGATTAAAGGGTTAGCAGATTCTGAAGCCGTGCAGAAATTTTTTATACAGCTAGCAGAGGAAGAGGGTGTGGAATGCGATCGCCTACGATTTTTACCTCAAGATTCCTCTGAGGCTGTCCACAGAGCAAATTTAACTATTGCTGATGTCGTATTAGATACTTTTCCCTACAACGGAGCTACGACAACTCTAGAAACACTCTGGATGGGTATCCCCTTAGTAACCAGAGTTGGACAGCAATTTGCCGCTCGTAATAGCTACACTATGATGATGAATGTAGGTGTGACAGAAGGTATTGCTTGGACAGATGAAGAATATGTAGAGTGGGGTGTGCGCTTGGGGAAAGATGAAGCTTTACGCCAGCAGGTGGCTTTGAAACTGAAAGCATCTCGACAAACAGCACCCCTGTGGAATGGTAAGCAGTTTACCTGTGAAATGGAGAAGGCTTACCAACAGATGTGGCAGAACTATATTGATAAAAAATAAGCTCGTAGTAATGTAGGACTTACGCAAGTGTCACAAAAAATTAAAACTTTTAGTTTGTAGTAAGGGCTTCAGCCCTGATTTTGAGGACTAAAGTCCTCACTACAAACTAAAAATAATATACCAGTTGCATAAGTCCTATAAGGGATTTAGCCCTTACTACAAACATTAAAAATTATCCCAATCTTTACCATAATCTTGGACTGGATATTGAGTCCAACAATCACGCAGCCATTGCCGTCCACAAGCTTGTAAATACCAATGAACACTACTATTAACCCAGTCATAAGGAGATTTGACTAAACCATGTTTAACTGGGTTGTAATGAATATAGTTAACAGTTGTATAGTAATGTCTTTCCGAGCGAATACCACGATCGCTCCAACGATACCAAATTTTTCTCTTAATAATATTGTCCTCTATATTCCACTGTCGAGAAAGCGCACCATGTATTCTACGAAACAATTCACCTAATACATCAAAATTTTCAACATAAACCAGTAGATGATAGTGATTAGGTAAAACAACCCAAGCACAAATTCTTAAGTTCGTAGTGAGCGCTTCAGCGCTTCTCTGTTCATTTACACTCTGACCAAACCGATCAAAAATCATATCTAGCAATTGCTGACGACGAGATTCAGTGTGTATATGACACTGATGTTCATAACAAGCTACCGTTAATAAATAAAATTGCTTATATTGTACAAGATGTGGTGGAGAGTGGGGTGGATAACCCTGGCTTAAGCGATATTTAACTAGTTCAGCTTTTTGTTCTGCTGTGAGCTTCCGATATTCATACATAGATTTTTTTAAGCACTGAAGTGCTTACTACAAACAATTCAAAAGTTCGTAGTGAGGACTTTAGTCCTCCTCCTCTTTAATTACAAATTTAAGCACTGAAGTGCTGACTACAAACAATTCAAAAGTTCGTAGTGAGGACTTTAGTCCTCTTCCTCTGTAATTACAAATTTAAGCACTGAAGTGCTGACTACAAACTTCTTTATAAAAGGCTTCTAAACCTACGACACAAGCTTTATCATCAAAAAGACGATCGTGATTTTGGCTCATTCTTCCCGCAATATTGCTTCGCAAAGCTGGAGCTAGTCCTAATTTGACAGCAATTTCAATATATTCTGCTTCATTTTCAGCAATGGTATCTGTCACTCCTAACATTTTGAGGAAGCTGTCAGAGTGACGACCCCGCATAAATTCTCCTGGACAGGTAACAATAGGGAGATTACAAGCGATCGCTTCTAAGCTAGTATTACCACCAGACCATGTAAATGTATCTAGATAAACATCTGAAAGTAAGTTAATCATTAGATAATCTAGTCGCTCTGGAATACTGAGAAACACACAATAATCTTCACTGTTCAAACCAATAGCAGCAAAAGCCCGCTTCAGGCGTTGCTTAAGTAAAGTACCACGCAAAAACACAAATTTAGCTTGCGGAACGCGATGAGCAATTTCTGCAAAAATAAAATCATATTGCGGTAGATACTTGAAAGGAGCTTGGCAGCATAAATAGATAACTGCATCATCTGATAGCTGAAAATCTGAGCGAGTTTTGATAACTGGCGGAATATATGGTTTAGGATAAGAAACGCCGATATTAGGCAAACGAATTAATTTTTCTGAATAATGCTCTTGGGCATTTTCAGGTTCCATTAACTCACTAGATAAAAAGTAATCAATTGTAGGTAGGCCAGTTGTTACCGGATGTCCCCAAGCTGTACATTGCACAGGCGCAAGCCGCAAACCTGCCATTTGCATCGTTTGCGGATTCATCCCAATTTCAGGAAAAACTAAAATGTGCAGCTTATCAGAAATTATCTGTTCACAAGCTGCTGATAAATTATGAGGAATATGATGGAAAACATCACTATATTCTTGAAATTTTTGGGTAATTGCATCTGGCTCATCTCCTGTGTAATAACAGTAGATTTCAAAGCTTTCATGATTGCTCTGACGCAACCAACCTGTTAACCAAAGTGTTCCACTATAAGAATGCAGGTAATGTGAAACGTAACCAATGCGAATTTTTTCTTGATGCTGAAGTTTAGGTATTAATAAAGGTACAGACCATTGAGGAAAGTTAGCAGCCATAATTTTATGTACTAACTTGCCATATTGAGTTTGTAACTCTAGATCATTTTGTGCTTGATATGATAGGTAAAAGTTAGTGAGCCGACCTATACCTGCTAAAGCACTATGTTGATCTTCTATAGTTTTAAGAGACGTATGCTGAATTAAATATTGCAGTCCTTGAGTAAAGCGCTGACGATAAAAGTTAATTTCCTCTTGATTTTCGTATATTGATGGAACTGTTAAATGTTTGAGGATTTGAAAAGTATAATCATTAGATAAGCAGTTAGCAGCATTCTCTGCACTGAAAATAGCTTCTTGAATACGTCCATTCCGCCGTAAATCAATAATTAATGAAAAATGTAGCCTTCCATCTGTAGGGTAAAGCTTAATTCCTTTCTGGAGAGTATTAAAATATTCATCTAGCAGGTTTAACTGTCTATAGCAATAGCTTAAGTTCCAATAAATATCTGCATCACCGGATTGGATTTCTAGGAGTTTTTGATATTGCGCGATGGCTTCTTGCCATCTTCCCTGACTGAAGAATTTATTGCTCAAGCAAAAAAAAACTGTTCAGCTTGTATTTGGCTAAAGTCTTCTATTTCGTAAGATGTCAGAGTTTCTGCTTTTGCTTGCTTCAGTGCGTTTGTATCTTCACATTCTAAAACAATTCTTGCATAGACACGAGGTAGCAAAGCTTTCCATTGAATATCAGCCAAATTTCCAACTAGAGAAATTTCTAACCCTTCAGTAACATCTAAATCTTCTTCCACCAAAAGATTCATAACCACACTAGATAAAAACATTTCTGCATCTTCGACAGCCATATTAGCTGTATGGATAATTAGAGTAATTTTTTCGCTGTCAGGATGAGTTGCTAATGATTGAATCACCTGTTGTAACTCTAAACCTAGTTCATCCTCTGGTTGCGTCCAATCAGGGAAAATAATATAGTTAATTTCTCTCAGATTTAAGCTAGATAAATCAAATTCGGAATTTAATAGTGTTTGTAATCTTTTTCTCATCTCTTGAGCAGGAACAAAGTTAGGCACAGAATGGCTTAGCTTATCTAACGCTTGTTGCAGTATAGAAGTTTCCTGAAGATGCTCTGCTGCTTGGGCTAAATACCAAAATGCACGCCAATGATTACAACCAAATCGAATGGAATTGATAAACTGTCCCATTGCTTCTGAAGTTTTTCCCTGACGTTCCAAGATTAACCCTACCCATAACCTTAAATAACCATCTTGGGGATAGTGATTAAGATATTGAACTACTCCACCCTCTCCTAATCCTAAAAGAGTAGAAGAATTAGCTATTTTTTCCTCAGCAGCAAATAATTGATTAATATCTTCAGAAGTTAAACTTGTAATAAATTGCGGTGCGGTATCTTCTATAGACTCAATAAATGTTTTTGAACCTTCAAATTGTGTAGGGATCTCAACTACATCAAGAAGAGATACAGGTTCATCTAACAAACTACCATCAACAGGAATACTCCATTGTCTCGTTCTTTTGGGTGTTTCCATCAAGCGGTGATAGATGGGATTTAGCTGTTTAGCAGCATTTTCTGCACCAAAGATTTGCTCGGCGTATTGCTTGGCATTTTTGCCTAGTCTTAATCTTTCTTGGGGATTGTGATAAAGGTATTCTAAGGCTTGACTATATTCTAATTCACTATTGACAACTAAGCCTGTGTAGTTATCAATCACTAATTTTTTAATACCACCGTGGGGAAAAACTATTGCAGGTATTCCGGCGTACATTACTTCTTGTAAATTTAATTCAGCCGCAGCATAAGTATCTTCACATAACGGATAACCATAAACATCAAATTCAGAAATTACTGAGCTAATATCTTCGACAAAACCACGAAAATCAAATTTATTTAATGAGTCCAATGCTGAGGCTTGTTGCTGTAATAAATTAATATTTCCACCACCACAGAGAATAAATTTAACATGGGGGATATTAGCTTTAGCACTCATAGAGATATACTCAGGGTGCATTTTACTAAAAGCTAAAGCTCCCATATAGCCAACATTAAAAGTATCGTGGGGTTTGGGTTGAATATTTTGAACTCTTTCAAAATCAGCCGCATCGTAAACCATGCCAACTTTTTTCTGTCTTATTTCTGGTGCTAATTGTCGCACTACGGGTAAGTCATAAGAATGGGGATTACAAGGAATAGCAAAGTCAGCATAATTAATTAAATCACGAGTAATCACCTGTGGGGCGCTATCTCCTGAAACATGAAACCAGATAATTAACCTTGTGGGCGGTAATTCTGAATGCAGAAAGGAGAACATCTGGGGATTATTCCAGTAGTGAATATGCACTAAATCAGCTTCAGCAATGAATTTATTACGAGCAATTACGTCAACTGGATTAACAAATTTCATCCCACCTAATTCTGCTAATTCCACTGCACTAGGAGTAGCTTCTTTAAGGGAAATAACTTGATGTTGCAATTGCTCGTGTAAACGGGATGAATATTTAGAAATGGCAATCATGGAGCGAGCAGCACCACCGAGACAAAGAAAGTCAATAATATGTAAAACTTTAATCATTGAATTGAAATTTTTAATTTAATTACTAGTACAGTACGGCGGAAATAAACCAACCATTTGAAATGTCTAGAACCCTTATACCAATTCTCTGTGAAGCTGCACATTATTTTGACCCCTCCCAACCTCCCCAAGGCATCGGGGAGGTGCCGCAGGCGGTGGGGTTCTTTCTATGCGTCTTCATAAAGAATTGGTATTACGCAATCATAATTACGAATTACGAATTACGAATTACGCCTTGTGGTACTAGGTTTACGATAGATTTTCAGAGAAGAGAATACTCCCGGAATAATCGGTAAATAGGCTTGAGTTTGAGTTGGATCATCAGGATACAACAAAGGTACTTCGATAATTTCGCAATGATAAGTATTTTCCATTAATTCTTGGCAAGCCTGTCTGATACCAGGTTCATTTCCTCCATGATGAAAAAGGATTGAGGAGCTATTTTGCTCATCCAGAGGAGGTAAATAATCATGGAAAATCATTAAACCACCGGGAGCAAGTAAGGGATAATAGTTCATAATATCTCGTTTCACACCTTCATAAGAATGATCGCCATCTACAAAAATGTAAGGTGGATAGTTACGATCTCGCTCAAAGATAGTCTCTAATTGAGCTAAAGCATCATGGGAAAACATTCTCAAATGAGTAATTTTTGAGGGTAAGTTATCCAATACTAATTTTAATTGGGGGTGTAATCCTGGATCAATCGCCCATCCTTCTAAGTCATTATGCTCTCTGATTAGGGCTTTTTGATTCAAAAATAAGGAACTTCCTGCAAAAGAGCCGATCTCCACAAATCGGCAAGGAGAAGAACTAGTTGGTAAAAGTTTACGCATAGCATAATATAGCTGAAAACGCTCATTCTTCGACATTTGACTTTGAATACCGTACTTCACAGGATCATCTTGGTCAAATTCTTCAATTAATGACTTTTCAAACACTGGATTAATGGCAAATTTGTGTGGGCAATTAAACCAAACTCCTGTACTGTCTATTTGACGAAGCTCAAATTTTAGTTGACGCTCGGCTTCAAATTCATGTAGGGCTTGACGACATCCTTCCCAAAAACCATAATCATCTACCTGTACAAATCCATCATTGGAAATGCGATCATAGAAATTATTAATTATGGTTTTAGTAGATTCGTACCAATCACCATCCATGTGCAGAAAGGCAATCATCCCTACTGCATCTCTCATTTGTGGTAAGGTATCTTCAAAATAACCTTTAACTAACTGGACAATATCACCAACGCCCAGTTTATTGCAGACTTCCTTTACACTAGCTTCTGGTGCGGCACAAGTACCTGTACCCCATCCCGTTACCTCAGCAAGAATACCATTAGACTTATCTTTTTCTGTCGGTGCTGGCATTCCATCAAAAGAGTCAAAGGCATAAACCCAACGGGGTTGTCTGGTATGGCGTTTAATCACTGCGGCTACAAGCGCTGTTGAACCTCCAGCTGCAACTCCACACTCGACAAAGTTACCGGGGATATTTTCTACACAAATTCTTTTGATGAGCGTAAATAGTGAATATAGTCTCGCCTCACTCAGCATTGTATAAGGTTGAATTAACCTATATAATTCTTGAAATTCCGAGTCTTGGATATTACTAGATACAAATTCAGGATATTGATTTAATAATTGCTTGAGAAAATTATCAGCTTGATTATTTTCGGGGAAATAGCGTAACTCTTCATACAAGGCTTGAATGGAAGCGGCGGGTTGTCTCATTTGCAAAAAACATTTTGCCCTTAAATAATCTAAACCCATAATGGGCTGTTTTAAAGCTTTGGCATCATTTAAGCTTTTAAAAGCTTCTTCAAGTTGATTATTATTTAAAGCATGATTTACTTTTTGAATAAAATCATTATTCTTATTAAACTCTTTTGAAGCAGATAAATTTAAAGATTTAATATTTGCTGGTGTCAGCTTTTTTAGATAACCATTGGTTGCCCAAGTCAAGTTATAAGCAAAAAAGTCACAATATTCACCATCAATCTCATACTCGTTGTTGTATTCAGCCAGAAAACCTTTCAAGGCTTGATGTGGCCCACTGTTATAAAACTTATCCTGAATAATATCGGAAATAATCCCATCTTCGATCACAATATATTCTTCTTGCTCAAGATATGGATGGAAAAAATCTAAAACTGCCTTACTTGTTTGATAGGAATGATCCGCATCTTCTATTACTAATAAAGGCCGAGGTAATTGCCTTAAGAAATCGGGAGAAAAATTTTCTTGTAAATTTTGTCCATCTCCTTCCATAAATGTGACATTATGATGAGAATATTTTGTCACCTTTACAATATCCACAGAGTAAACATGACCTTCAATACCAAAATTATTCAATAAATCCCCAAACCATAATGCACTACCACCACTTTTTGAGCCAATTTCAATAATAGTGCGAGGCTTTAAATTCCAAATTAAGACAGGATAGATAGCATAATCAAAGGGGTTTTTTTGTGTTGCTACACCACGATAAGAATAATTATGAAGACTATTTTGAATAGACATCATTAAATCATAGGGTAAGGCTGTATTCCATGTTCTTTGATGATTAGGAATATTAACCTTTTGCGGTTTAATTAATGCTTTTTTTAGGGATGCAACCTGTTGTTGTGCTTGAATATGTTCAGGATTATATTCTAATTCTTTTTGGGCTGCTTCCAGTGCTTCTTCATATCTAGCAACAGCACTATTAAAAATCGCTCTAAAATAATGTAATCCAGGGACAAAAATACCCAAAGCAGCAGCTTGTTCGCCTAAACGGAGAGCTTTTATTTTATCTCCCTGATTAAAACTTTCTAAAGCTTTTTGAATTATTGCTTCAACTTCTTTCAGTGAATCTTGACTAATTTCTTGTAAAAGCTGTTTCCCCTTAGTATGATTGGGTAATTTTGCTAGAAGAGAGCAAAGAGAATTTTTTGCTTCAGAAATATAACCTAATCTTATCTCGGCTAATGCTTTTAGGTAGTAATAGCTTGAAATTGGCTGTTTTGTAGAACTAATAAGATTAAGGACTTCATGATTATTGTTACTGTTAATATATTCAACTATTTTTTCATTCAATATATTAGAAGTTTCAATAACAAATGATTTCGTTTTACCACCACTAAAGATTGTTTCTTCAGTAAAATTATCTGCCGTAGTATTTCGAGTAATCATAGGAGAATGTTTAAGAGGAAACTTCATTGCTTCTATTGCCATATTAGCTAAAGTATTACTAATAGTGTTTGTGTGAGTACCAGAGCCAAAACCAATATTAGAAACTAGATTTACATTAGGTAATATAGTTAAACCATTATTAGCCCAAAGGGTAAACAGCCAAATATAATCCCAAGTATTAAAGCCATCATAAACACCTTGGAATATTTTTGACCAGTAAGCAACTGCCTGCTCATTTTGCAAGACTTCATTAAGCCAATTATTATCTCTTAATTCTGTCCATAGTTGCATGGAATCATCATATTTTGTCCACGCACGTCTCCAACTAGCCCAGCCCCAACAATGACCATAACGAGAAAAATAATAACTATCTTCGGTTCTGATGTGTCCAAATTGGAAGTTATCACCCGAAATCATCATAATGCGTTCATCATCATGATATTTCTCTAATAATTCTTGACAGTAACGGAAAAAAGTTGGATGAGGGAGACAATCATCTTCTAAAATAATTGCTGTTTCTACTTGCTCAAATATCCAATCCAAACCACTACTAACTCTTTGTCGACAGCCTAAATTAACATCAGAGTAATTAGTTAATACTTCACATTCCCAATCAACTTGATTAATAATTGCTCTGGTAGCAGCACATTTTTCTGCTTCTCCGAGTTTATCGGCTCTTGCTCCATCTGCTACAACTAATAATTTAGGTGGTTTAGCTTGGCGGATGGCTTCAAAGACTCTGGCAGTAGTTTCAGGGCGATTAAATATTAGAAAAGCAACTGGTGTTGTTAACTGCCAATTATCTTCATATTCATAATCGCTCATTTCTGTATTTAATTGATTTTCTATATCTATAGAGGCATTATTCATATAAACTTAGTTCTTTTTAACTGCCTATTGTTATGTTTATCATCTTCTCAAATGCAAAATTTATAGAACTGCTGAATACAGTGAACAACTCTAAGCGCGATCGCTTTCGCCCTCTCTCTTCTTCACATCCACCAACACAGTCTGATAATCCTGCCTGTTAGGATGCAACTTCACCAACCTCTCCATTAATGCGATCACACCCTTTATTAATTAGACTTCGGCTCGTTATTTGTCTGGGAATCGCCCTTTCCCTCTTGCTTTTTAATCTGCTCTAAAAGAACTTTATAATTTGGTCTATCAGGGCGTAACTTCACCAACTTTTCTAAAGGTTGAATAGCACCTTCAGTATCTTTCAACTTTAGCCGCACATTTACCAATCCCTCCAGCGCTGTTTGGTTTTCTGGTTCTCGTTGTAAAACCAACTCGTAGCCCTTCACCTGCTGCTGTAAGGCTGACTCAGGAGAAACAGATGCAGTTGCTGGCTTGGGACTCTGAATAGCCTGTTGGATTGCGGGAATGGCTGCAAAGACTGTAGAACCAACAAACGACACCATAGAGACTATCGTTAAAATCCTTTGTCGCCGCCCAATCTGCTTTTTGCGGGAAATTAAATACTCTTCCCCCTTTCCTGGCATGTCTTAATAGTTGCTGTAGTAAATACTTAGGTATCAGCAAGCCTCCCGTTATGAGGATACCCACCTGCTCAACTGAAACTAACATCTTGGCTGGAAATTTTTTACACAAACTTCAAAACCTGGCTCGGAATATAAACGAGGTCTGTGCTAAGCCAAGGCTGCACGGAGAATTTAAGGGACTTCCAGAAAATAAATTATCCCAAATTATTCGTACATTTGTAGGGGCGCACAGCTGTGCGCCCCTACGTTCGCGGAACGTCCCGCAGGGATGGAATATTTTTTTGTTTGGAAGTTTCTAATCAGGCGATCGCCCCTCAAATTCCAAGCAAAACCCTCTCCTGCGCCTAGACAGGACAACCCTACAGCTTTTGTTCTCTGTCCCAAAAGATTAAAATTATATGAAGATTTGCTATAAATTTGCTTAACTATAGATGTTTGCGATATTGTAAATAACGTTTAAATAAACATAAAGGGTAGACATTCCTACTCGATTGCAAACTTCACGGTCAGTCAAAAACTTTCACATTAGCCCGTGTTCCATAGTTTCTTCGGCAAACGCACCTATTTTTTTGTGACTAAAAAAATAAACTTTTACCACTCCTCCTGACTCAAGTGAGCAGTGCAACTTACCCTTTATCCACCTCACCCTTTAACCCTTGCCCGACTTCCGCAAGAAGTTGAAGCAGTGCTTAGCACAATTAGGGGGTTCTAGTGGTGATTACCGTACAAAAATGAATTTCCCAGCAATTGAGTAGAGTTTGTTATGGTATAGTTAGAAAGTTAAGACTAGCTTCACCAAATTACACCACTCTACGAGCCGGCAACAATTGCAGAATGGAAAGCGGTTTTAATTAAGCATTTACCAAACAAAATCTGAATTCAATCGAGGTTATGACTCAGCAAGTAATTCACCCAATGGTGAAATTGCAGCGTAACGTGCAATCACTCATAGAATCGAACATTATCAAGCCAAGCGATAGTATCTGGAAAATCGCTTTGCTCTACGGCAATGAATGGCAGCACTGGAAACAAGAGCTGCTAGACTTCGGCTTTAGTATGCAAGACCCAATTAGCGAATTGCTAGATGTAGAAGCTTGGGATGAAGAATAGGGCATGAGGATTGGGGATTAGGGACTGGGGACTAGGAAATAATTATTTGTAACTCCTAACACTCAGTACCCAGTCCCCAATACCCAGTACCCAGCCCCCCTATTGACAAGCAGCTAAGGCCGTAGCTAATTCCTTGGCATTCTGATAGCGATCGCGTGGCAATGGTTCGGTAACGCGGTCAATAACATCTCTCAATTGGGAACTAATGGTGGGAACTTTTGCCACATCAAACCTGAAGTGTCGCCCCCGTTGGCGGTAATACTTGAAAGGATTTTCGCCAGTGAGCAGAAAAATCAGCGTTGGTCCAATTGCATATAAGTCAGATTGCGTCAAAGGTTGTCCTCGTTCTTGTTCGGGAGCGCAGTAACCTTCTGCCCCAATACGAGTACCGGGCGCTGTGCCAATTTCCTTAACTGCGCCAAAATCCAGCACCACTATGCGATTTTGAAAACTTCGCACCATCAAGTTGGCGGGTTTAATATCGCGGTGAATCAGTGGAGGCTCTTGGCTATGAAGATAGTCTAATATCTCGCACGTTTGGATCATCCAAGCGATCGCTTGGTTTGGCGTTACTGGGCCAGTGGTAGAAATACGTTTTTCTAAATCTTGTCCGTGGATTAATTCCATTGCCAAGAATTTTTTTCCATCTTCCACAAAGAAATCATAATACTTGGGAATTCCAGGATGCTTGAGAGATTTGAGAGTGTATGCCTCACGCTCAAATAATTCTTGAGCTTTGGCAATTCTCACCATATCAGCATTCATTTGCTTCAACACCAGCAGTTGTGGCATACCCGCAATCAAACCAGCCGCATCCCAAGCGAGATAGGTAGTACCCATTCCTCCTTGTCCCAGAGTTCGCAACACCTGATAATGGCGAATCGTCTGTTGCACTGACAGCGGTTGACCGCAGTGGATGCAAAACAAATTATTCGGGGAGTTGCCTTCGTGGATGCAAGTGTAGGATAAAATCCCAGGATTTTTTGCTGAAGAGACTGTTGGAGCCGCGTTTTCCAGCGTTTCTTGTATCTCTTCCCAAGGCAACCAAACCTCCGGTGATTTTACCTCCTGGATTTGGAATTGCAGTATTGGGCCTCCCTGTGCCAATTGCAAAAGGGAATTATCTGGTAGCGGACTTTGAATCACCAAGACACCATTGAGGAAAGTCCCATTTGTACCCTGGCTAATTAGTTGCCAAGCACCGCCATTGCTAGCAGAATCCACTTGTCTAAGTTCTAGATGATACCGAGAAACCAAACTATCAGTTAAAACAACATGATTGTCTGCTGCTCGGCCAATCCGAATTATGGAAGAGTTTTCAAAGCACCACTGATGGAGCGGCGTTTTCTGTTGCGGTTCTAACAGGGTCAGAGTAACCACAATACGACCTATAAGGTAAGGGGACTGGGGATTGGGGATTGGGGATTGGGTATTGGGTATAAAGAATTTTATCCTAGTCCCCAGTCCCCAGTACCTAGTCCCCAGTCCCTTCTTTAACTTTCAAGATTTGGACGCACTTTTGCCCGAATCAGTATAGCAGTAATGTTGTCGTGACCATTGTGTTGGTTCGCCAAATCAATTAATTCTGTAACGCCACGTTCTAAGTTAGCGCTAGAACTGAGTAATGGTTCTAAGTGAGTCTGCCAATGGGTTTCTAGTAAATCATTATCTGATAAACCATCCGATGCCAACACTAGAAGGGTATCTTCATTGATCTCGAAAAAGCCCACATCGGGATTAATGGACTTTTCATCACGGGGTCCCAATGCTTGGGTGAGTTGGTAGGCATCCGGGCGGGCGTAAGCTATACTTGCTTCCACTCCCCTTGTAATTTCCCGTTGCCCGACTTCGTGATCTACTGTGACTTGTTGTAATCCCTGTTTGCGCGTCAGGCGGTAGAGACGGCTATCTCCCACATGAGCTACTGCTGCTTGAGTGTCTTGAATTAAGAGCATTACCAGAGTTGTACCCATGCGCCCGACTCCAAAGCGAGCATCTTGTTGATTGAGCTTGTAAATCGCCTCATTTGCTAAATAAACTGCCTCACGAATACTATTTTCTGTTGGCAGTTGATTAGGAATCCAGTGTTCTTGGAAATATTCCCTGAGGGTGTTGACTGCTAACTCACTGGCTACCTCGCCGCCAGCGTGTCCACCCATACCATCACAGAGAATATACAAACCATGCCCTAGCAGGATTCGAGTTTTGGGTAACTCCAGTTTCTCAATTTTAGTTTCAATACCAAAGTAGTCTTCGTTATGATGACGTTGACGCCCTACATCTGTGCGTCCTGCATCTTCCAAGCTACTTAATTGCATCGCCAGCACAACAGTTGGCATATCATCAGCTTTACTAATGATATCTTCTGGTTCATCTGATTGCAGGATAGTAGGCACAACAGTATGTTTCTCCTGTATTGGGGGCAAAGTTCCGGTTCCTAGTGCTTCCAGTTCCACGGAGATTTCCTGCAAACGCGATCGCAACTGTGCGATCGTTTCAATTTTACCTGCCTCTAAATCTCCTAACATCTGCACCACAGAACCAAATTGAGTACGTTGAGTCTGTCTAAATAGGCTTTGCCAAAGCCGCCCCAAAGCTTGGATAGTTAACGGTTGCTGTGAAATCACAGATATTTGGGCTTGGTCATCTTCTAGCGACTCGGCGATCGCCTGACTATTCCCTGATTCCACATACAATCTCTGTAGCGCCAGTGTTTGGTCTTCATCCAATCGCAAATTCGACAATTCCAACAGACTTTGACGACAATTCACTGGTTCCAATATTGCCCAAAGTTGGGTCATTTGATAACACCAGTGTAAAATTTTTAACGAACTCGTTGTCTCTTCTTGCCACAAATCAAGTAAAAGTTGCCAATTGGAGCGGTCTTCGATTATTACTACCTGTTTATCACCTTGCTGCCATGCATCGTGAATCCGTGGTATCCCTGGCTGACCTTGGTATTGTAAAGCAATATAAAGTTTAGCAAGGCTAGGAATTGCATTTGTTGCCACTGATGGCGTTACCAGATCCGATTGCTGATTTCCTAATATTGCCTCAATAGGTGATATTTGATACGGTTGGCAGTCTAGAACTCTTGCCTCTGCCTCAGTAATATTTTCTAAACTAGGTAAGGTATCTAACAATTGATAGCGCTGCTGAGGATCTAAAAATGTAATTTCAGGACTGGGGGATAGAGGAGATGACGGGGATGAGGGGGATGAGGGAGAATTTACTTCCCCCACTCCCTCATCTCCCTCATCTCCAGTCCCTTCTTGAGTAATAATTGCCCAAAATACTGTTCCGCATTCTGTGCCACAGTTGTGACAACGTAGAGCATTCACAGGAACATCGGTACTGCATTCAGGACAGACTTTGTGAGTCAGGGACGTGCCGCATTTTTGACAGAATTTGTTGGTATTAGGGTTTTCAAATTTACACTGAGGGCAAATCAGCATAGTGGAAGTTCCTTAATTCCCGTTTCAAGGTGGTTCTAGCCACTAAGATCCAAGGTGCCACAATTGGCTGCCCCTGACTACAGTAGACTTACAATAGATTGTAATTTTAACAGTTAATTTTGGTGGCAGTATTAATTCTGACGCATCAAATATTTTAATGGGCATGGGGCATTGAGCATGGGGGATGAGGGAGATGAGGGGGATGAGGGAGAGGGGGGAGACTTGGGAGAAAGATTGCTACCCAATACTGCTCGGTTAAGCCTAAAAAATTACTTTGGTGTAGGTTGGGTTGAGGAACGAAACCCAACATTTTCAGGGCTTTGTTGGGTTTCACTCTGTTCAACCCAACCTACAAATTTTCTTAACCGAATAGTATTGGATTGCTACCTTGTCCCCCAAGTCTTCCTTGTCCTCTTCCCATGCCCCATGCCCCATGCCCTATGCCCCATGCCCAATGCCCGATGTCCCATGCCCCATGCCCTATTTCCAAGATTCTGGCAATTGCGGAGGTTCGGCGTTAAACCATTTTTGATAAATTTGTTTGTAAGTGCCGTTGGATAACAAAGTGGCTATGCCTTTGTTAATTGCGTCTAGGTGGGGAGAATCTTTAGGTGTGGCAATGCCGTAGTATTCTTCGGTGAGTAGGTCGGCAACAACTTTGATGCCTTTGAGTTTGCCATTTTTAATCGCATACAAAGTGGCGAAAGCATCGCTAACTACAGCATCAACATTGCCGTTGAGCAAGTCTTGAAAAAATTCTGGGCCAGAATTAAAAGTACTAATTTTGGCGTTGGGGATGGTTTTGGCAAAATCTGCTCCAGTGGAACCAATTTGTACAGCAATTTTTTTCCCCTGGAGACTGTTGAAGTCTTTAATATTTTGATTATCTTGGCGTGTAGCGATCGCTAGTCCGGCTTTAAAATAAGGTCGTGAAAAAGCAATTGTCTTCAGGCGTTCGGCGGTAATTGTAATTCCACTGATTGCGGCATCAACTCTTTTGGCTTGCAAAGCCGATATCATGCCATCAAAGGGCAGATTTTCAAACTTAATTGTAAAAAGAGCCACTTGAGCAATCGCCCTCATCAAATCAATTCAACTGGTAGCACTGGCGGCTGAATATGGTGTGCTGGTGGTGGAAGACGATGCCTATAAAGATTTGCGTTTTCAAGGCGAAGCTGTGCCTTCCCTCGCGTCCCTCGACCAAGAAGGGTGGGTGTTATATGTGAGTACCTTCTCGAAAATTATTGCGCCTGGTGTCAGGTTGGGCTGGGCTTGTGGCGATCCAGCAATTATTGAGCGCTTGGCAATGTTCAAAAGCGAGGGGCCTGTGGGGCCTTTTGTCAGTCATGTAGTTGGCCGCTACTGTGCCACAGGCAAACTAGATGCTCATATTCAGAAGTTAATCACCTGCTATCAGCATAAGTGCAATTTGTTGTTAGAAGCGATCGCTGCTGAGTTTCCCAGCGATCTAGTCCCTCTACGTCCCGATGGCGGCTTTTTTGTTTGGTGTAAATTACCCCAAAATATCAGTGCCAAAGCACTCCTAACTGCTTGTGCAGAACACGGCGTCAGTTTCCTACCAGGAACTCGCTGCTACGCCAACGATGAGGGGGATGATGCTATCAGGCTAGCTTTTAGCTTTCAGCCAAACGACAAGATTGTTGAGGGAATCGCTACCCTTGGAAAAGTGTTGTGCCAATGGCAGCGATGAGCAAAAAAGTAGACCACTTGATATGATTTATTCTGAATTCTTCTCTAAAAAATTTGTTCTAAACGCTCGAAATCCCGCTGCACTTCATACCAGAGGCTTTTATTGTGGGGGTCTGTTTTCAGGGCTTTTTTGAGATAAATTCTGGCTTTGAGCAACTGGTTTTCCGAAATTAACGCCCGTCCCCAGATTTGGTAGGCAACTGCTAGCCATTGACGAACTTCTGCATCCCCTGACAACCGATCTGATAAAGCTTCAGCCAGGGCGATCGCTTGGGGAAATCGTCTTTCTTGCAAAAATCGCTGCAATTGCTCATAAGTCTTCCACTTTAGCCGCTGTTCTATTTCCACCAAGTTCGGGGGCTTTGGTGTCGCTGGTTGTTGGTTTGTGGCTTTTGTGACTGGTGTTTTTTCCCGATGCGTTGCTTTGGGGCGATCGCGTCCCGGTGTTGACACCTGATTTGAATGTGCAGCTGTTTCCTCTGGCAGTACTACCGTCAGCAGGAGTTTGTAAGCCTCTGTCAAGGCAATAAACTTATCTTTGGCTTTGTTGTCATCTGGGTTGATATCGGGATGATATTGCTGGGCTAGTCGTCGGTAAGACGCTTTAATGTCAGCAAAAGAGGCTCCCGACCTTAAACCCAATAAACGGTAGCAATCTCCAAGATCCATCTTGAGCTATGAGCTATCGAATATTTAGCTAGGGGCTATCAGCTATGAACCTCATAGCCTGAGATATTAATCATAAGGGTTAATTTAATATTTTAAGGTTCAATTTTGACAGTTTTTTGGTGACTGGGGACTGGGGACTGGGAAGTGGGGAGTTAAGAGTTATTCTCCCTCATCTCCCCCTACTCCCTATTTCCCATTCCTACGGACGTTCTTCAATCACACGGTCAATTAAACCGTATTCTTTAGCTTCTTGGGCAGACATGAAAAAGTCACGATCCATGTCTTTTTCAATTTTTGCTATGGTTTGACCAGTGTTGTCAGCATAAATTTGATTTAGCTGGTTACGAATCCGCAGAATCTCTCTAGCTTCAATTTCGATATCGCTTGCTTGCCCACGGGTGCCGCCAGAAGGTTGGTGTATCATAATCCGTGAGTGAGGCAATGCTAACCGTTTGCCTTTGGCTCCACCTGCTAGTAGAAATGACCCCATAGAGGCTGCTAGACCCGTGCATATTGTTACCACATCTGATTTGATGTGTTGCATGGTGTCATAAATTGCCAGCCCAGAGGTGACCATACCGCCAGGAGAGTTGATGTATATGTAAATATCTTTGCCTGGATCTTCTGAATCCAGATATAGCAAGAAGGCTATAATCTCGTTGGCGATTTTATCATCAATTTCCTCTCCCAGAAAAATAATGCGTTCGAGGGAAAGACGAGTATAAATGTGAACCCATTCCTCCATCTGTCCCCCTGGCAACCGATAGGGAACGCTAGGGTAACCAATAGGCATAATTTGCTCCGTTATTACAATGATTTATAGCAAGGATGAAGCCTGGGCGCTTCTGTGGGGTGGAGTGAGTTGAAATCCCAAGAAATCAGACTCACTTCATTTTTTAAAGGACGCTGGCAGGTAGTGGGGGATTGGCGAGTTCTTCTTTTTCAAAAACTCGGTCAATCAAACCGTATTCTTTAGCTTCATAGGGAGTCATGTATAGCAGACGATCCATATCTTTGCTAATTTTTTCTGGCGGCTGTTCTGTGTTACGAGACAAAATGTCAATCATTGCTGTCTTGTTGACTAGAACTTCTCTGGCCCGAATTTGAATATCCGTTGCTTGACCTTGGGTGTAACTCTTGGGTTGGTGCAGAATAATCGAAGCATGGGGTAAGCTAGCACGGCAACCTTTCGTACCAGCACTGAGGATCATCGCTGCCATTCCCATCGCAGAACCGATGCAGATGGTGTGGATAGGAGGCTTGATATATTTCATTGTGTCATAGATGGCGAAGGCTTCGGTTTCAAAGCCTATGGGTTCGCCACTGTAACCAGAAGTGCCTGTAGAGTTGATGTAAATTTTAATTGGTTTTTCTGGATCATCGGACTGCAAGTACAGGAGTTCGGCGATGATCAGTTTTGTGATTTGTGGAACTAAAGGAGTTCCCAAGTAGACAATTCGCTCCTTTAATAAGAGAGACGGTAAATCTGGCGGCGGTTTCCGGTAAAATCGATCGCCGTAGTAAGGGGATTGAACAGCCTTGATGGCGGAAATGTCCATAGCAACTGATCGCCTGAAATTATGCCGTTAACTGTAATACATCCTAGCGTGATGCTAACTTGGTTCAAGGTGTGGATTTCTCCCTAATACTGAAGGGGGGCTAGCATCTGCCAATGTTTGGCTTCTAAGATATTCTGATTATAAGGATACTAGCTGAAAACTCTGCGGCTTCAGCCCAGGGATGAAAGCTGCTTTCTTGGCTTTAGCCCTCAGTAATTGTAAGGATGCTAGCTGAAAACCCTGCGGCTTCAGCCCAGGGATGAAAGCTGCTTTCTTGGCTTTAGCCCTCAGTAATATTTGATTTTTTCGGTTCTGGTAAAGTATCGATTAGTTCTTCAATAATTTGAGTAATTGTTTTATCTTTTTCTGCTGAATATAACCGGATCTTATTCATTCTACGTTCAGTTATCCGAATATGTAAATCTTTTTTGACCATTTGTGTACATAATGCGAACACTGTTAAACTAACATAATCTGAGCTAAAACAATAAGGAGGTGATTAATTTGCTAGTTCTGGAGTACAAGGTAAAAACCAAAAAGTTGCAATATCTAGCAATTGAGGAGTCTATCAAAACTACTCAATTCATTAGAAACAAATGTTTACGTTTCTGGATGGATGCACCAAAAGAAGCAAAAATTGACAGATTTGCTTTACAGCTATTTTCAGGTAAATGAACCACATCTTTTTTATCTCACGCAAAGGCGCAAAGGCGCAAAGGAAGAAAGGAAGGAACAAGATTGTGGTCTAAATACATGAAAAGTGCTGTAAATAAATACTCTACAGAACTACGCAAAGAGTTCAAATTTGTAGCTAATCTCAACTCTATGGCAGTACAAGCTTCTGCCGAAAGAGCATGGTTAGCAATACAAAGATTTGACAAAAACTGTATTCAAAAAGTATCAGTGGAAAAAGGGTATCCCAGGTTTCAAAAAGATAACCGTTCGGTTGAATATAAAACGTCAGGATGGTTATTGCATCCATCGAAAAGACGCATCACTTTTACAGATAAAAAAGGTATTGGTACATTGCGTCTTTTGGGTAAATGGGATATTCATACTTACCCTGTTAAATCAATCAAGCGCGTTAGGTTAGTACGTCGTGCTGATGGATACTATTGTCAATTTTGTGTTGACATTGAAGTTAAAGACATTCAACCCTTAACAGGTAATAGTATTGGTTTAGACGTTGGAATTGAAAATTTTTACACTGATTCCAACGGACATCAACAACCAAACCCTAAATTTTTACGCCAAGCTGAAAAAGAAATCAAACACGCTCAAAGACAAATTTACAAAAAGAAAAAAGGTTCATCTGGTAGAAGAAAAGCTAGAACAAAATTTGCCAGAAAGCATTTGAGAATAAATAGGCAAAGGAATGAACACGCCCTCATGTTGGCGCGTAACTTGTACAAGTCTAACGACTTAGTAGCTTATGAAAATCTGCAAGTGCGTAACTTACTCAAAAACCACTGCTTGGCTAAATCAATTGGTGATGTTAGCTGGTACTTGTTTAGGCAATGGATTGAATATTTTGCTGGCAAGTTTGGCAAGATAGCTGTTGCTGTAGCTGCACAATATACATCTCAAAAGTGTTCAAATTGTGGAGCAATTGTGAAAAAATCTCTCTCAACTCGCACTCACACATGTAGTTGTGGATGCAATTTGCATAGAGACACAAACGCAGCAATCAATATTTTAAATCTTGCATTGCAAGGTAGGGATGGGCAATCCCGAACTAACGCTACAGGAGTTGGAACCTCTACTTTAGTTGGCGTAAGCCTGCTACAGCAAGTACTAACGGTGAATGTAGAATCCCCCGCCTTAGAAAATAAGTGAGCGTAGCGATACTTATTTCAGGCGGGGGAGTGTCAAATTAATGTATTTGCATAGGTTTTCCGTAGCGCTAAAGTGGTGCTTTGAAGTTATTTACAAATATCTATATCCTAAATAGGAACTTTGGGTTATGAGGGTTAGCTTACAGCCTGTCTTGAATGATAGTAATTTGGACGCCAATCAACTGAATAGTCAACGTCAGTTGGGAATTTCGGTTTCTGCGATGGCCGAAGATCAAGATCGCAATGTGCCACTGAATTTATGCTTAGTTCTTGATCATAGCGGTTCCATGAATGGGCGGCCGCTAGAAACGGTGAAAAAAGCGGCGAATCGTCTGGTGGATAGATTAAATCCTGGCGATCGCCTCAGTGTCGTAGTTTTCAATCACCGTGCTAAAGTCATAGTACCCAGTCAAGCGATCGAAGATCCAGAAAAAATTAAACAGCAAATTAACCGTCTAGCTGCTGATGGTGGGACTTCCATTGATGAAGGATTGCGTTTGGGCATTGAAGAATTAGCCAAGGGAAAAAAAGATACTGTTTCCCAAGCCTTTTTATTAACCGACGGCGAAAATGAACATGGTGATAATAATCGCTGTTTGAAATTTGCCCAATTGGCTGCCAGCTATAATTTGACTTTGAATACTTTAGGATTTGGTGACAATTGGAACCAAGATGTTTTAGAAAAAATTGCTGATGCTGGCTTAGGTACTTTATCTTATATTCAAAAACCTGAACAAGCAGTGGATGAATTTAGCCGTTTGTTCAGCCGCGTTCAAGCAGTAGCCTTGACTAATGCTTATCTGATATTCTCCCTCATGCCCAATATCCGGCTAGCAGAACTCAAACCCGTCGCCCAAGTTTCTCCGGACACCATTGAGTTACCACTGCAACAAGAACCCGATGGACGTTTCTCTGTGCGCTTGGGAGATTTAATGAAAGACGCAGAACGGGTGATTTTGGCTAATATTTATTTGGGACAATTACCTTCAGGGAAACAAGCGATCGCTAATGTGCAAGTCCGCTACGATGACCCAGCCGCCAACGAAATTGGTTTATTTACCCCAAATCTGGCAATTTACGCCAATGTCCTGGGAAATTACCAACCAAATCCCAATCCCCAGGTGCAACAATCTATTTTGGCATTAGCGAAATATCGCCAAACTCAGTTAGCCGAGACGAAATTGCAACAAGGCGATCGCACTGGTGCCGCCACAATGCTACAAACTGCTGCCAAAACGGCTCTGCAAATGGGAGATACTAGTGCAGCGACAGTGTTGCAAACTTCTGCCACCCAGCTACAATCTGGTGGAGATTTATCGGAAAGCGATCGCAAGAAAACCAGAATTGTCTCCAAAACAGTCTTGCAAGATAATCCTCCCCAATGAAAGTTAAATTGCTCTCGGCGCTAAATGACAATAATGTTGATGTGGCTCAAACTAATAGCCAACGTCAATTGGCAATGACAATTTCGGCAATCGCTGGTGAGTTTGACCAAAATCTCCCCCTTAACCTCTGCTTGATTCTCGATAAAAGTGGTTCCATGCATGGACAACCAATTAAAACGGTGATTCAAGCAGTAGAAGGATTAATCGATCGGTTGAAAATTGGCGATCGCATTTCAGTTGTGGCTTTTGCGGGTTCTGCGGAAGTCATTATTCCTAATCAAGCGATCGAAGACCCCGAAAGCATCAAATCTCAAATTAAAAAGAAACTGACTGCTAGCGGCGGTACAGTAATTGCCCAGGGTTTGGAACTGGGAATTACAGAACTGATGAAGGGCACAAGAGGCGCTGTTTCCCAAGCCTTTTTACTGACGGATGGCCACGGCGAAAGCAGTTTGCGAATTTGGAAGTGGGATATTGGCCCAGATGACAACAAGCGCTGTTTGGAACTCGCCCAAAAGGCTGCCAAGCTGAACTTAACTATCAACACTCTGGGATTTGGTAATAGCTGGAATCAGGATTTATTAGAAAAGATTGCCGATGTTGGTGGTGGTACTTTAGCTTATATTGAGCGTCCTGAACAAGCTGTGGAACAGTTTAGCCGTTTGTTTGGGCGGATTCAATCTGTGGGGCTAACTAATGCTTACTTGTTGTTGTCTTTAGTACCAAATGTCCGGCTAGCAGAATTTAAACCCATTGCCCAAGTTTCCCCAGACACAATTGAGTTAATAATGCAACCAGAAGCTGATGGCAGCTTTGCTGTACGCTTGGGAGATTTGATGCAAGATGTAGAAAGGGTAATTTTGGCTAATATTTATTTGGGACAATTGCCAGAAGGGAAACAGGTAATTGGGCATCTGCAAATCCGCTATGATGACCCCTTGGTTAACCAACAAGGCTCACTTTCGCCCATTGTGCCGGTGTATGCAGAGGTGGTTAGGGCATATCAACCAGCATCTAATCCTCAGGTGCAGCAGTCTATTTTAGCATTAGCCAAGTATCGCCAAACCCAGTTAGCGGAAGCGAAATTGCAAGAGGGCGATCGTACTGGTGCAGCTACAATGCTACAAACAGCTGCTAAAACCGCCTTACAAATAGGAGATAAAGGTGCAGCCACAGTGTTGCAAAGTTCTGCCACTCGCCTGCAAGCTGGGGAACAACTTTCGGAAGCTGACCTGAAGAAGACTAGGATTGCATCAAAAACGATTTTACAACAATAATACGGCTTGGCTCAACCGTAACGGCTGCTCCTTGCTCTAAATCCTCTTCACACTCAGCGATTACCGTCAGCAACAGATTCGCTAATGCTTGAGAACGTAACCTTTCAATACGAATGCGAATGACTGAAGGAGTAGTTGCTTCATCAAGCGCCAATAATGTATGAAAATCTGCATCGAGTGTAGCAACAACACGTCTTTCTTCTCTAGCTCTCTGGATGATTTCTGCATCTTCAGCTTCAGACATGCCAATTTCACCTAAATGGATGGTGTCGATACCTGCATCACGTAGCAATGCTGCCGCAGAGAGTGGTAATCCCTGATCAAGCAACAGTTTCATAGCGGTTAGGTAGTTCGATGATGCGATCGCTCAAATAGGACGATGCAAAAATTAAGGCTTGCTGAATATCTTCATCTTCTAATTCAGGAAACTCCTGGCGCAGTTCTTCTCGATCGCGGTAGGTAGCTAATAACTCAATTACCCGACGAACGGTAAGGCGAAGATTACGAATAGAGGGCTGTCCATTCATGCGATTGGGATTACTGGTGATGCGATCTAATTTCATGGAAGTAACCCTAGCTCCTTACGAAAATCATCGTTGTATATTGCTTTATGCCAAAATATAGCAGTTATGATCTGATCTACAGTGATAAATATTGCTCTATGTAGGTCAGCGTCTTTAAGGCTGGTGGCATCAAGGTTTGCATTTTCAAGATTAGCACTTTGCTAAAGTCTTTGTCTTGCAAAAAGTAGCAAAACTCTGCTAAAAGTGCTACATGTAAATAATTGGTAGCTTGAGAAGTACACATGAAAACTACTGGCATTCATCATATAGCTATTATTTGTTCTGACTACGATCGCTCAAAAAAATTTTATGTCGAAACTTTAGGTTTTTCAATAATTGCAGAGACTTTTCGTACCGAGAGAAAATCTTATAAATTAGATTTACAAGTTGGAGAAAATGCTCAAATAGAGTTATTCTCTTTCCCCAATCCTCCACAAAGATTTAGTAGTCCTGAGGCTTGTGGTTTAAGGCATTTGGCTTTTAAAGTTGATGATATCAAGCAAACTGTTGATTACTTAAAATTGCAAGGTGTCGAAACAGAAAATATTAGAATTGACGAACTTACAGGGAAGAAATTTACTTTTTTTAAAGACCCAGATAATTTGCCATTAGAGATTTATGAAAATTAGAGAATATAAATTATCTGATACCAAAGCAATCCTGAAATTGTTTTACGACACAATTCATGAAATCAATATTTGCGATTACACTCAAGAACAAGTCGATGCTTGGGCACCAAAAAATATGGATTATGAAGCTTGGCACAAAAGATTACAAGCCAAGCTTCCATACATTGCTGAAGATAATGGTGAGATAGTTGGGTTTGGAGAATTAGAAGCGGATGGTCACATTGATTGTTTTTATTGTCATAGCAAATACCAAAGAAAAGGTATTGGTTCAAAACTTTTAAATCATCTAGAAAATACTGCCAAATTACAAGGAATTAATCGACTATATACAGAAGCAAGTATTACTGCAAAACCATTTTTTAAAAATCAGGGATTTAGCGTAATCAGGGAACAGCAAGTAGAACGGCGGGGAGTTTGGTTTCAAAACTATGTAATGGAAAAATATCTGTAAATTTGCATTAATAAAATAGACTTCTTGTAAAAGTCCTTATTTGTGTTGTCTTCTCTACTGCAAAAATATTTATGTTAGTTTGATAAGAACTAATTTTTCAGACATAAGTTATGTAATTTTGTCTAAAAAATTAGTTAATTAATATTGTCATTTCTAAGTTAATCACCCATAATAAAAATTACTATTTAGGCATTAATAGGTTCGCTATCTGCTGATTTTTTTATTGTTCTCAACAACAAACCTACAAGCGTAGTCTCAAGCAAAAAATATAAGGCAATACAGTTCATTTAAAGCTAAAACTCTTTGTTAAAGTCAATTTTTTAACGTACCCGCAGGGTATCGCAAAGGAAGAGAAGAAAGAAATGCTCAACTGAACTGTATTGAAATATAAGGTGCTACTATGGATAATAATTATATGATTCAGGTTCTGAGTTATTATTTTATTGAGCATACTTAAATTATTTTGACTACTTATATCAAACCTCATTAAAATGCTCTTACTCTGTAAAATAATTGCTGTTAACCGATATATTAATATAGCTATATTAAATATAATAGTATTAATAAATAATCTAATATCCAATAAAGTAGAAGCAAAAAACTATCCGACTATAGGCTTAATAAATTATTTTAATTTCCCTCCATCAAATAGAAAAACAGCATTTATATCGTATTCAATCAAATCTGCGAAAAACAGATTTAAAAATATAGTTATTGCACAAGTATCTACTCAAATACCAGCTAACATTTTCCCTAATCCTAATCCAAGTTTACCAGAACTAATCAACCCGTTTCAAATACCAGAGTCTACTCCTGAGGAGAATAACAGCATAGATCCAATTACTCCAAATGAGCAAAATGGTAATCCGATTTTAAAAAAAAAACTCTAGAATTATTGATATTTCATTCCTTAACTAATAGTGCTAATAAATATCCTTGGATAATTAATCCTACGGATAACCTTACTTTTTCACCTTCAAAATTTAATCCTCTTCAAGGTGAAAATTATACTGATTTTATTGTTAAATCTGCTAGAGATGAACCAATAGTTAATCGTTTTACTTTTGCCCATTTTCCTCGTCAAGAGCAATTGTATTGGTTACTACCTGGTAATCGCATTGTCGTCGAAACTAAAGGATGGCAAAGTGGAATTTTGTACCAAGGGCAATCAACAGAAATTGAAAGTAGAGAATCGATTCGGTTAACTCAGAAACTTTGGGGGATGCAAGCAGTTTTGCCTATTCCTCAATCATTTAAAGAACTAACAGGAGAAATTGACAACAATCAATTCTCTATTCAATCCATTGCGGGGGAGGTTATCAATCCACCGGGTTCTCCCACACCTGAAGTTACTATCAATAGTGGGGATAGCAATTCTCTAATTGCAAGTATTCCTCAGATTTCCAAGCTTGGTACTGCTTCAACCTACAATCCTAAAGGTGGTGGTTCTTTATTTGAATTTTTAGATGCAGACAATGCCCCCTTAATTTTACAATCTTTTCCTACCAGTAATTTACAACCATTATTAGAAGCGGGAAATATCACTACAGGCACAATCATTCCCAAAGAAACTCTAGAAAAAATAGGGTTTTATTGGGGTAATCCTTTAACAGGTGAAAAAACTCGATTTCAACCTCAAATGACATCTTTACCAGGTATCAAAATTGGTCAAGAAGGCAAGTTTGATAATTGGGATATGCTAAATTTATTGATAAATCCTTTTATTAGTCAAAGACAACGTAATTTGTATTATCTAAATTCTTTATATTGGGTTCCTTTAGGTGAAAGAGCAACTAATATTAGACTGAGTAATAAACAAGAAAATTATCACTGGCAGAGACTTTACTTTAGTCGTTCTCATAATCGAACTCTATTAGAATACGACCCTGTAAAAATTCAGGCAACTTATACTAATGTTTTTAGCAATCCTGGTATTTCCCTATCTTTGTCAGTCAATCAACGAGAAATAGATGAGTTACAAACTGCTAATACTACACTAGGAATGCTGATGGGAGGAATTTTTGAGGTAATTCGTCCTCCGCAGCTAGAACAAAGTTTGCAGGAAGCTAAAAAGCGATTTTATCAACAAGATAATTTTGCTTCTTTAAATACAAAAGCAACACCAGAGGAAATCAGAAAAATTAACCAATTACTCAATAGAACACTCTTATTGGGCAATCGCACTAGTGGCTTAGAACAGGTTTCTGGAACATTGACTTTCCCAAGTCAAATTACACCCAATAATTCTAGTATCTTACAAATCCGCACCGGAAATCATCAGCGAGCAGTTCAGTTTATAGATGGAACCCGTACTTGGAGACAAAGTAGTAAAACCTTCATTTCTAAAGCAGACCTTTCCAATAATAGTTTCGGTCCTTTGACATTTATTGGTGTACCTATTCCGTTAGAGCAAACATCTATTCGTCCCAACAACCGTTCGTCAGCTGCACAAGTAAGTTTAATTAATTCTAATGGTAAGAAGTTTGTGCAAAACTGGAGTTCAGCGGATATGACACAGGTGCCAATAAATATTCGTTCGTTTGGTCTTGCTTTTGACCATATTGAATTAAGTCAATTTGGTGAAATTATTACTCAATTGCAGGCTTTTAATGGATATCTATCTTTACCCACACTAGAATTTTTATGGGCAGGTTCTTCAGGTGACTGGAATTACAGTATGAATTCAGGTATTTGGTTTAACTTGAATGGAGACTCTGTATTTAATGTTCCAAATAATAATTTGGGACTTTCTGAACCAACACTGGGTATTTATGCTAATGGCGGATTAAGTTATATAAATACCCATGCGAAAGTTGATGCTGATGGAAAAATTCAAGCAATTACTACCCACATTCCAGCTTTACGTTTTTATTGGAATAGTGCAACAAATTCTCAAAATCCTGGTTACCTTAATTTGAGCTACTTTTTTTCTCATCAAGATCAGAATTTAAACTATTCTTTGGCTCCAGCACTTATATTTCTTGAAAATAAAGGCCATTTCACACCAGCAGGATTTTTACAAGGTCAGTTGTTACTAACTACAGGTTTAGAGTTCAACGCTTTTGTAGAATTCAGTGATAATTTTTTTTACACTTTAGAAGGAATTCAAAGGATAAATCAAAATTGGTCTTTTGGGGGTTATCTGCAAAATTTTAGAGATATTAGCCGAGGTGTAAAAAGTCGCACTAATGATTTATCCTATGGGTTATTAATCAAGTATGGTTCTTCTGATAGTGGTACTTTTTGGGAATCTCGTCTTGGGATGAGTGGAGATAGCTTTGAAGTTCGTTTTGAAGGAGGTTGGCGATTTTAAAAAGGTCACAGCTAAGTGTGCCTGAGTAAATTGGCTTACCTAATAGGAGGAGGAAACTAAGTTAAAACTCAAAAGACTTTTACTTGGACGCCGTATTAAAATAAACCGGGAGTAGCAGCTCTTAGAATTGCTGTATATTCATCTAGTGTCAGGTTACCGTACCTTAGTTTATCAGCTACAGCCGCCTTAATAGTATTTGCGCTTTGTATTGCTGGCAGTGGTAGTATTGGACCGGCAAAGAGCGTTATGCTTGGGATTGAGACATGAGTAATCGGATCGATATATATAGACCCTGTAACTATGTATGTACCGTTGCCATCAATTCCTGCTAAATACGCTCCTTCTGGAGAAACTTTTTCGGCAGCAATAGAAGTGACATAAGCACTAGGAGTAATATATGTTATTACACCTGAGAATCCCCCTTGTTGTACTGTGAAAGTAGGTATTGCTGGTATTGTTGTTACGCTTTGTGCTAATGCTGGAGTAAATTTAAAAGTAGCAAAGCTAATAAAACTCGTGAGACAGAGACTAGCTCTCAAAATAACACCAGCATATTGGGAAAGTAAATTCATCTTAGGAAATCCTTTGTTTTGAGGACTTGATGTTTTTGCTGGATGTGGTTTATGCAAGTTCTACAGCAGAATTCAGGAGTCAGAATTCAGAATTATAGGCATCATATTTGATTTCTGAAAAAATCTCAGGTGTGTTAGCAGAGCGTAATATCATGTCCGCTTGAAGACTTCTCATTAAGACTGACGCTCTTACGCGGGGACGCAAAGACGCGGAGAATTTTTTTGATAAGTGATTAGGCGGATATGATATAACGCACCAGAAGCTTGGAATGGTGCGTACGGATTTCATCCTAAGGCACCCTACAGTACCTAGAATACCTAACCTGGATTGCTATAGAATAGTTTCTCTGCATAGCTTTGAGGCTTAGATGGTGTACTTCACGCTTCTTGAAATCTGCTGTAAAAACTGGATTTAAAAAATAAGTAAATAACTCTCAATCTCTAACAATTATCTGCGATATTTTTATTAAATTTCAATGATTATATTGAAATTTAAAAGACATAAAAACATTAGACTTCTTGCATAAATCAAAAAAAAGAACCCCACCCCGCCTTTGACTTGCGTCAAAGTCTCCCCTAAGAGCTTGCGGGGAGGGGCTGGGGGTGGGGTGTTAGGGGACTTTTGCAAGAGGTCTATTAATTTCCGAGTTTATGAGTCTAATTAATAAATAATCGGTGCAGTTTGACTGCACCGATCGCTGGGTTACGCACAATTTAATTGTAATTGCACCGAACATTTCGCTCACGCCAATGCTGAGGCTTGGGGTTTGGCAAAAATCATGCGTCCTGCTGTGGTTTGTAAAGCACTGGTGACTACTACCCGCAGTTCACCACCCACATAACTGCTACCTTCTTCAACGACTACCATTGTGCCGTCATCTAGGTAACCAATGCCTTGGCTGGGTTCTTTGCCTTCTTTGAGAATTTTCAAATCCAGGTTGTCGCCAGGTAAATAACTGGGACGGACGGCATTTACTAAATCATTGACATTCAAAACAGGGACTTTCTGGACGCTGGCAACTTTAGACAAGTTGTAGTCGTTGGTTAGCAGTGTACCGCTGATTTCTTGGGCAAAGCGGACTAATTTAGCATCAACGGTGGGAATATCGTCGTAGTCAACTGGGTTAATGAGGATGCGATCGGGGTAAGTTTCTTTGATGCGGTTGAGAATTTCTAGTCCCCGCCTTCCCCGTACCCGCTTTTGATCTTTGCTAGCATCGGCTACTTGTTGGAGTTCTTGCAAGACAAACTGCGGTACGAGAATTTGTCCTTCCAGAAATCCTGTTTCTAGTAGGGCTTCAATGCGACCATCAATAATGCAGCTAGTATCTAAAACTTTGGTATTGGCGGGTTTTAACGTCCCTTCTACAACCATCGATTCCACGGTGTTGGGATTAATGAACCGCAACAAGCCTCGTCCGTGGGTATCTGCCAAATTCATACCAGTGACGGCAAGGATAATACTACCGACAACTGCCACCAGTGGCTTAATAAATCCAAAATCTGCGGGGATGGGTAACAAAAATAACGGTGCTAGCATGAGGTTCGCTAGCAGTAACCCAATCACTAAGCCGATCGCACGAGTTAAGATCGCTTCTACAGGCATTTCTTTGACTTGTGCCTCTAGGCGACGATATGTCGTCTGGAAACTCAGCCCGATGGCACCACCAATGATGGCGGCAAAGACGGCAAAAACTAAACGTAAAGCTTCGATATTTGTCACCTTATCTAAGGTGCCATTGGGTAGTAGTTCTAAGCTATAGAACCCTATTCCCGACGCTGCCAGAATGAATGAAAAAATGATAATGGCGTCAAGCATGGTTGTCTTGTTTTCCTGCAACTGTGTTAACCGATAAAGTTAAGTATTTTTTATTTCATCGGTAAGTATAAACTAATCAATATTGACTTACACTAAAGGTTTAGGCAAACAATATCTGCAATTATTATAACCAAAGGCTTTTATCTTCATATTTTTCATTGTTTCGTTGTAAAACGATAAAAACTTGTAAATAAACTACTCATTTTCATGATTTCTAATTCGCAGTTGGGCTAACTTAATTGTTTCTCAAAATGAGTCAAAAATTTGGTGTTTATGGAATTGCAAGTTCTGCTTACGTACATATTCCCTTTTGCAGACGGCGGTGTTTTTATTGTGATTTCCCGGTGTCTGTTGTTGGCGATCGCTTGCGGGGCGAAACATCTGGTACTATCTCCCAATATGTTGAGGTGCTATGTCAAGAAATTGCCATCACCCCGGCATTTGGTGAACCCCTAAAGACAATTTTCTTCGGTGGTGGTACTCCTTCACTGTTATCAACAGGGCAGTTACAACGTATACTGACAGAGCTAGAGGAGCGTTTTGGTATTGCTTCTGGGGTAGAAATTTCAATGGAAATGGACCCAGCTACCTTTGATGTAGAACATTTAGCAGGTTATCGTGGTGCAGGCGTGAACCGCGTAAGTTTGGGTGTACAAGCCTTTAGTGAAGAATTATTGCAAGTTGCGGGGCGATCGCACTCGGTCGATGATATTTTTGCAGCTGTAGAACTAATCCACCAAGTCGAGATTCCCGAATTTAGCTTAGACTTAATTTCTGGGTTGCCGCATCAGTCTTTGGATCAATGGCACGATTCTTTAAACAAAGCACTGGCGCTTTTACCGACTCACATATCTATTTACGATCTTACCATCGAAGCAGGTACAGCTTTTGGTCGTTACTACAAACCTGGTGACAGTCCAATGCCTACGGATGAAACCACAGTCAAAATGTACCAAATGGCGCAGCAGATTTTGACTGATGCAGGTTATGAGCATTATGAAATTTCTAATTATGCTCAGCCTGGTCATCAATGTCGCCATAATCGAGTGTATTGGGAAAACCGCCCTTATTATGGTTTTGGCATGGGTGCGGCGAGTTATCTTCAAGGAAAACGCTTCACTCGTCCGCGTAAGACTAAGGAATATTACCAATGGGTGCAAGCTGGGGCTGTGATTGATTGTGAAGTGACTCCCCCAAAGGAAGTATTGTTAGAAACCTTAATGTTGGGGTTGCGTTTAGCGGAGGGTGTGAACTTGAAAGCCTTTGGTGAAGAGAAAGTAGAGGAAATTTGTAGATATTTGCGATCGTATTTTGATAAAGGTTGGGTGGAAGTTGCAGAAGGAAGGTTGCGTTTGACAGATCCCCAAGGGTTTTTGTTTTCTAATGTAGTTTTGGCAGAGTTATTTGAAAAGTTGGGGTAAAAAAGTGAGTGCTGAGTTAGGAGTTAAGAGTGAGGAGTTAGGGGTGGTAGGGTGGTGGTGTGGTGGGCGTAGTTTCCTCCATCTCCCCATCCCCTCATCTCCCTCATCTCCCCGTCTCCCCATTCCTTTTATGCAAAAAGCTCAAGTTAAAAAAGCAGTGATTCCGGTAGCTGGTTTTGGCACTCGTTTGTTTCCGGCTACGAAAGTTGTTAAAAAAGAACTTTTCCCGATTATCGATCGAGATGGTAGGGCAAAACCTGTGATTCTGGCAATTATTGAAGAGGCAATTAACGCTGGAATTACAGAAGTGGGAATAGTTGTACAGCCAGACGACAAAGAAATATTTGAAAATTTCTTAAAAAAAACGCCCAAAAAAGAACTTTTAGCTAAACTTTCACTGCAAAATCAAGAATATAGCCGATATTTACAAGATTTAGGTAGCAAAATTACTATCTTATTACAAGAGGAGCAATTAGGCTACGGTCATGCGGTATTTTGTGCTAAAGATTGGGTGCAAAATGAGCCTTTTTTGTTAATGCTGGGTGACCACATTTATGCATCTCATTCTGATAAATCTTGTGCTAGTCAAGTTTTAGATGTTTACGAAACAGTTAATCAAAGTGTTGTTAGTTTAACTGCAATGCCAGCAGAAATTATTCATAAAGCAGGGTGTGTAACAGGTGTTTGGCAAGAGTTAAACTCGATTCTCAAAGTTACACAACTATATGAAAAACCTACCATTGAATATGCACAAAACTATCTGTGTGTCGAAGGAATGGCAGAAAATGAATTTTTAGGTATATTTGGTTTGTATTTACTGACACCAAAAATTTTTGACTTTCTCGCAGAACACATCAACCAAAATTTCCGAGAACGAGGAGAATTTCAGTTAACATCTTGTCTGGAAAGGTTGCGCCAAGAAGAAGGAATGACAGGATATGTTGTTAAAGGTAAGTGTTTCGATACAGGTTTGCCAGATGCTTATCGCCAAACGATGATTGATTTTATAAGTGTATAACATAATTCATACTGAATTCTGACTCCTGAATTCTGAATTCTTCTTATAAAATTTAAGCACTCACTAACTGAGTTAGGCGTTTCAGGATGCGTAGCACGTCGTACAATTCATTTCCAGGGTTTCGGATTAAAAAACCCTTTGATAAAGCATAACGCGGTGGATTTCCTGGCGCTAATTTGACGAAAATGAACTCGCTTCCGGTGGCAATCATACCAAAATTTGGTTTAGAGGAATACGAATTTCCTAACATATAATTGAGAATTTGTGCGAGTCCTTCTTCAATGGAAAATGAAGCTCTTTTAGACTCAATAATCATCACCCAGAATTGCTCTTTTAAAACTAAGGTGTCTATTTTACCTCTGATGATTATATCTTCATCTGGCACAGCAATATCTATAGATTCTTCTGATTTTACATAAAAAGGAGCTAGATAAAAATCACCAATAAAAAGTAATGGGTCTACAATTGCCATTCTGACAACATCTTCTAGTAAAGGCGGGTAATTAAGAAGATTGATATAGCCTGTTTTTACCTTGTCTAAAAGTTGTCTATCTAAATTAGTAATTTCTGGTAAATCTTCTTGCCATTCGCCAAAGAATGATTCATCTAAAACTAACTGAATCCCGAAATTGTCGATTAAGTAACGTAAGTCGATATCCTTTGCTTGAATTGTTTGCGTCATAGGTTTTGGGGTGTCAAGTACAATAAATTATGATTATCCAAAATCCAAAAGCGAACTGCTTACCCCTGATAACAGAACATATAATCAAGCGATCAATCAGAATTGAGGTGTAGTGCGATCGCCCTCTTGTGAGAAAATACAATCAGGCACTTATTATAAGGCAATACGCTTGGGTTAAGGCTAGCACTCTTTGTAAAAGTAGTTTTTTTAACGAACCACAGAGGCGCAGAGGACACAGAGAGAGAAGAAAGAGAAGGAAAAAATTGCTTAACTGAACTGTATTGTATTATAAGGGACAGTTACACAATTTTTTCATAATTCTAACCAATTCTCTAATTGCAAATTAGGTATATTTTCAAAATCTTTGATATTGTTTGTCACAAGAATATCACCACGAGAACGAGCAACAGCAGCAATTAGTGCATCTATTTCTCCTGTAGGTTTGCTAATTTGCCTGAGTTCACTTTGAATTATGCCAAATTCTATAGCAGCATCTAAGTCAAATGGCTCAACGGGCAGTAGTTTAGTTAATTGTGCTAGGGTTTCTAAGTTTTTTTCAACCTGTTTAGAACAGTAAATACCTTTATACAGTTCTGAAACAACAATTGTAGATAGATAGCATTGGCTGAAAAACCTATTGAATATAGCAACTGCTTTGGCATTTCCGTTAAGTAGTGCAATGCAAATGTTCGTATCTAGCACATACATAAGCGGTTACTCTATTCATGAATTGAGTCTGTAACTCTGCCTTGGTAAGCATGACGCTGCTGGTCAATTTCGGTAAAAATTTCTGTTAATTCCGGTTGGTCTTTCCAAATTCCAAATAATTGATTGAGTTTTGCTAATCTAGCTTCATCTAATAGATGTGGCTCTTTTTCCAAACGTTGATTAGAAAAGAGTTCTAAATCAACCACTATTTCTGCTCCATCAGGAATGCTATTAATTTGCTCTAATAGCTCAATGGTTTGGCCGCGCTTAATTCCTCTAATCTTCATTTTATACTTCCTTTCCCAATCGTTAATTCTCAATTCTATTTCAGTATAAACTTATTTTGCCTCTGTCTTATTCCAAATTGACGGCCGATTCTAACATTCGTATTCTTCCAACATTGGCATCTATTTCTACTTCTACACCAATTGGTAAGGTAAATTTATCTTTAATATGACCAATCATTGAACCGTACCAAGCAGGAATTCCTAAAGGAAGTATATGGTGTTGCAATACTTGAATTAAGGTAAATGATGGTTCATCCCCAGGTTTACAATTAGTACATTGTCCAAAGATAAAGCCAGCAATTTGGTTAAGTATCCCAGCAGTTTTTAACTGGGTTAACATCCTATCTACACGGTAAACATCCTCGCCAATTTCTTCTACAAATAAGATACTTTTATTCCAGGAAGGTAGATAAGGTGAACCTACCATCGCTGACAATACTGATAAGTTCCCACCGATAAGTTTACCCCTAGCTTTTCCCGGTGCTACGATCTCCACACGCACTTCGTTATTGTTGGAATTTTGCATGGTGACGGCTTCACCATTAAATAGGATGCGTTTGAAGTAATCCACTGTAAACTGATTCCAGGTAGACGTGGCAACTGGGCCGTGAAAAGTAATCACTCGACTACGGGCATTAATTGCCAATAATAAAGTAGTAATATCGCTGTACCCGATGAGGATTTTGGGGTGGGAGCGAATCAGTGAATAGTTTAGTAGGGGTAAAATGCGATTACAGCCCCAACCACCACGCATGGCAATTATTGCTTTAATGGAGCGATCGCTAAACATCGAGTTTACATCATTGGCGCGATCGCCATCTCTACCGGCTAAATAACCATAACGATCTAAAATATGCTTCCCTAGCTTGACTTTTAACCCCGATTGTAAAATAGATTTCTGGGCTGCTTCGATGTCTTGGGCGTCAACGATACCCGCAGGGGCGATTAATCCTACGGTATCACCCGCCTGTAGACGTGGTGGCTTGAGGACGGTGTTTGGGGATGGCTTACCTTGAGCGGTAAACGGTGGTATTTGGGTGGCTAAGGTAGCGAGTCCAGTTGTGAGAAATTGCCGACGTTTGATAGTCATAACCATTAAGTGGGGACTAGAGACTGTTTTCCTAATACGCAAGTTATAGCAAGGGTAAATCATTTCTCAACAACAAGATTCCTGACTTATTGAATAAGTCAGGAATCTAAGCCTTAATCATCAAACCATCAACACCCTTAGCATATTCTTGCGGTAAAGTTGGTGCTGCTCCTGCTCGCAGTTTTTGATTTTCTCGATCTACAACTAAAATTGAGCAATACGCCCCTGGTAATTGTTGCTCTAGCAAAATACAAAGGTTATTAAAGATTTCATATAGGTTAACTCCAAATGTAACCTGTTCTAATATTTATAAATCAAAGATAAAGTAGGGGAAAATTGAAAGACATTTAAACTGTTATACATATTTTCCCTTACGTATTTTTTCGTAATCTTCTTCAAAAATTAAACTGGATTGCTATGTAGGATCGGTATTACCAATTACAGGCAAAAGATTGTCAGATAATTGCATCGCCTGTAAACAAATATTAATACTAGAAGCTGCTGAATTATATGCGGCAATATTTTCTTCAACAACACTCAATAATCGCCGATTATTCGCAATTTTTTCTTCAGCTTCTTGTTCCAATGTTTTCTCTAAATAAGCACGCGCCTGTGGGTACTGCTGCAAAATATCATCTGCTTGTCGATCTGCCATTGGTAACAACTGAGTTTTCAGTGTTTGATTAATGGTTTGACGGAAAGATTTACGAATAGTTTGAGAAACTTTTGGTTCAAAATCTAACTTCAATAACTGCCTAATTGCTGGTTCTGCTTCTACGATACTTTCAGCGTCGTAACCTTGAGAAGTTTGTAATAGAGTTTGGCGAAATTGATATATGGAAAAAGTGCCTTCATCGTAAAATCTCGGACTTTCTCGCACAAAGCGATCGCACTCTACGCTAGCTGAACTCACTAATGCTTGAGTAACTAGTTTTTCGACAGCCTTTATCCCTTGTTCAATTCCGCCATCATTATCTAACAAACGATATAACTGGCGATAATATTCTGACTTGCGAATTTTTTCAGTTAACCTTTGGAAAAAATTAGCGGTTACTTGCTGAGAAGATTCGATCAGAATATCTTCTAATTGATTTGCTAAGTAATAAAATGCTTCTACTAAAATAGCAATTAAAGGCGCGGTAGCATTGCGAGGATGGCTGATGGTTGCACGTCGATAAGCATAAGCTACAGAAAAAGTATCTAGCAATTCATCTAGACGGCGAATCATTCGTGATTGCAATTGTTTAAAATCTGCTTCAAAAGCATCACAAGAATTATTAATTATATGGTTAACTTCTTCTACGATCTGCTCACTAAAGTCTTTACCAAGTTGCTGGAGTTGCTGATTTAGACGTTGCAACTCTTGCGCCTTCATCGTTTCAATTTCTTGGGGCTGACTATCCAAATCGCGTTGTACACTCTGATAATGTTTTTTCAATTTAATACAAATATCTTCCAAGTCATCAGCAAGATTCTTAAATAACTGGGGACGTTTTTCTTCAGTCAGATAGCGAGTAATCGCCGTGCGAAATTCCTCAATGCCACTATCTTCAATTAGCTGTTCTGTGAGTTCATTTCCCCAATCTCCCAAAATCCGCACATAATTTTGATTCGGCGTTTCATAACCGTTAACAGAGACACGAAATTTGGTGGAAGATAGCTTCCCTGAATTTACACAATAGTTGTTAAATGCATAGATAAATTGTGGTGTTTCTTCCTTACCATTCAAACTTTTGACGCTTTCCGTAAACAAAGAATCTAAACCAAATCTATCCTTTGGACTTGTTTGTTTAATCTGACTGCCATAAAATCCTAGTAATCCACTAGTTTTATAAACCCTACTTGTATCCCGAAACTGCCCGCTAATTAAATCATCTAATCGTTGGCGTAGCTGAGTATTGTACCAAGTCTCATCAATTCGATTGAAGACATAGAAAACGCGATCGCGTACTCCCGCATTCTTCCGCATTAATTCCAAAAGTTCTGTTTCTTCTTTTGTCATATCACCAGCTGAAGCAGGTTTTAGCACACATACCACCGCCGAAGTATCGGGATGTTGAATTTTCGCATAAGTTAGCTGTGCATCTTTTTCCACTGGCGCATCAATACCCGGCGTATCGATGATTACATTCCCATCTTGTAGTAAAGGATGGTTGCAGTAATATTCTATCCGTTTCAATACCGCGCTATTACTACCACGACGCGCATATCCAGCAGCTTCCTTGAGGTTAGAAAAGTTAAATTGCTCCATTGAATATGTAGCATTATTAACAGTGTAGATGCGATCGCGGTTTGCTATATATCCTTCTAGCAGCAAGATTAATGCCTTCGCCTGTTTTGCACGTTCTGATTTACTCTCACCGCCTTCTTGGTGAATAATAGCTTCGCAACCTTGATGTAGCAAGTTAATTACATCAGCTTGGTTGATATTAGCTACTGTTTTAAATCCTAGTTGCTGACACAAAAAAACTGCTTGTTCCCGAATTTCTACTTCACTTAAAAAGGTTAAAACAACGCATTCTTTCTCTAGTTCTGCATACTCGATTTTGCATTCTGTACCTGTGGCATGTCCCTCTGCACTGTAGAGTAATTCTCTCTCCAAGAGTGCATTGATGAGCATTGATTTTCCCGCACTAAATGCACCAGCAAACACAATCTCAAATTTGGGAGAAATCGCCTTATTTAAAGAAGTTTGTACAAATGTAATATCTTCAGAACGTAGCGTTGGTTCTTGCTGTAAAAGTTGTAAGATATACTCGACTTGTTCTTTCAAATTTTTGCACTGAAGCGGTAGATCTGACATATTCAGCATCCTAATAAGATTTATGTATATATTAGTTATATTTACTGTCTTACTGGTTCAGTAAAATTCCTGATAAATGTGATGCTCTTAAATTTTCATAACTGAAGCTAGTTGCTCCGTACCCAGAATTATTTAATTATTAATTAATAGCTAATTTTCTAATTAATTACGAATTACGAATTACGAATTACTAATTCTTCGGTCATTTGTTATGCAACCTTCTCTGGCTCTCGATAGCTTAAATATTCTCGTAGTTGAGGATGATGATGATATTCGCTTTTTTCTGACTACAGTGTTGGAAGCGGATGGAGCCACCATCGTAGCAGTTCCATCAGCCGCCGCAGCACTGGAAGTGTTACCGCAATTGCAACCTGATATCTTAATTTCTGATATAGGTATGCCTGACGAAGATGGCTACACTTTAATCCGAAAAATACGTGCGCTCAAGCCAGATATGGGTGGACAAGTCCTAGCTATTGCCTTAACTGCCTATGGCGATCGCGAGAGTCGTATTCGCGCTTTGGAAGCTGGCTTTCACACCCATGTATCTAAACCAGTCTTTCCACAAGAACTAGTTGAGATTGTCGCTAATTTGTTTGCTTCTTGTAATTGGTAATAGATTCGTATTTTTACCTTTTTTGAGGTACTAATACAGGTAGTTGACGAACACCAGCCACGGATTTGGCGTGTTGTCCAACAGTCAAAACATTGAACTGATTCGATATAAGTTCTAAACTTTTATTCACCACTGCTAACTTTTTGTAGGTGGGGACATTCATCCCAGGAAAAAATGATAACTCTGGCACATCTTCTTGACTTAAAAAGTCTGTGGGATGGAGTAGCAAAGAAGGTTGGGTGCGTGTAAGTTTACACAGCCACAAGGCAATTCTCAAGTAAAATAATGCCAAATCGCTAGAAAATCTAGTCAGATACATGATGTAGCTAAAGTGAATTGGCACCTTAAAAATTGGCATGGTGGTAACAGGAATTTCAGTCAATTTATCCTTACCCATGTTCCACTGGTAAGGTTTTAGAGGCTGCAAACCGTCTTTGAAACTGCCAAACAAAGCTTCCCGTTTTTTGCGTTCTTCCTTACTCAGTTTACAGGTCATCAAATAATAAGCTCGTGCTATTGGCCCCAAAATTGTGGGAAAAGTTGAAGCATCATATTCGTACCCGCGTCGCGCTAAGACTTTCAATACTGCTGGGGAAAAACTGTATCCAGGTCCCCGGAAGCCTACAGGATGTTGATAAGTGACGCGCTTGATATGTTCTTCAGCCAGCGCTACTTCTTCTTCAATCTGATTTTCGGAATACAGATGTAGCCAGGGATCGTGGTTGAATGAATGATTGCCAATTTCGTGACCGGCGTTGGCGATCGCTTCTATTGCTTTGTGATTCTTTTCTAGGGCTGCATCTTGACCGACAATGAATACTGTGATTGTCAAATTCCATTGCTGGAGAATTTCTAGAAAACGGGGTACTGCAATATCCAAGTAAGAAGGGTAACTTTCCCAACCCGGAGCGCCTTGATTTTTGAGATAAGACCAAATATTGTCTAAGTCTAAAGATAGACTGGCTATTGGTTTATTTGCTTTTGGCTTTGTTTTCATTATTAGTTCAAATATTTGACGATTTTAAAATAGAGAGTGACTTTAAAATCAGCGTTTTTTTAATTGCTGGTGATTAATATATCATAAAGAAGACATATTTAAACGTATATAAGTAAGTCTTAGCGATCGCTAGCCTTTACAATCAGATTTTCATAACTCAGTTAAACAATGTAGCCTAGTTTGTAGTTGATCCGCGATCGCCCCAGAAAATCTCGACGACAAAACAGGCAAAGCAAGTAACTTTAGTACTAACTATATTTCTCTTTTACCAAACAATACTTATTCCAGATGAAATTATCCTGTCATCTCGACTTCGACTAAGCAAATGGTTGGTACATAGATTATAATTTCACCCCGTTCGCACTTGTCAAATGCTTCGTTGGCGGCAACACTAAGGTTTTGACTATCCTCTAAGTATCAAATCGCTCTATTAGGCGTACTTTATCTATCAACGAAAGCTGTTTTATTAACTCTAATGCGTCTTCAAGAGTTATTGTTTTATCCATTTTTTTTACTTTGACTTTTGTCTATAGGCTAACATAGTTAAGGCTTGTGAGATTTGACAACTGGATGGATGAGTTGTTGTAGCTGATGTTGAGCTTCGCTGACTGAAAGATGAGACATGATAATCCTCAATAATCGGGAGCATCCCAATTTTGCCAAAAGGTACAGGATTGACACAAAAACCCTGTACAAACCTCTTTCCTTGGCGCTCTTGGCGTCCTTGGCGGTTCGTTATTTCATTATTGTTTGAAGCCAAAATACCGTATAAAAATAAACTTGCACATTTGGGATGCTCCCCAATAATCGCTGTATATCTTTATATTGACAGGATACCTACTAGTACTCGTACTAAATCTTCTAAACCTTCAGGAACACGATAAAGTTTAATATCTTCTGTAACTAGTTTTTGTTCTCTATTAAGAGTACCAAATTTCCAATCATCGCCATTAGTAACTGCCCCATATAAAATAAGTGATTGATTATCTAAAGATTTATCCAGAGCGATTAATTCTACTGCTAGCTGTGTAAATCCTCTTCTGATATCTGATTGTTTAGCTTCAATTATTAATAGGCAGTTAGATTTATACAAGTAATAATCTAAAGTACCTTTCAGCTTTTCATCTACATTAACAGGATACTCACTATATAGTTGAGCCTTTGTTTGATCGCAGATTTCAGCAAGGATAGGAGCAATCAGAAATTCTCTAATTGATATTTCTGCCACAGGATTAAAAAGTCTGATATTACGTTGTAAATATCCTTGCAAAAACTCTAAGTATTTAATTTCATGAGAATACCTGAGCAAATCCAAACTTGTACGCTGATAGCTGTAGTCAAATTCAGCCAAAATCTCCGCTGTAGGGTTAGTTAGTTGAAAATATTGGCTGAAGGTGTAGCTTTGGTCAGGTTTTAAAATTCTATATTTGCTCATTACAGTATAGCAATCCTGTTTGATTTTTGAATAAGAATTCAGAACTCAGAATGGGCTACGCCCCGCTACACTAACAGGAGTCAGAATAATACTATTAGTCTTAATTTTCGACTTCTTCATCTTGTTCAACTACTTCAGATTTATCTTGTAATGGCTTCACTACTCTGGCGATCGCTTCTTGAATAAAAGCCTTAATAAATTCATCTCTGCGATTAATTTGAAATTGTCGCTGGACAACTTCTGTCATTCCACCATCACCCCAATCTTGGTCATGACGAAAATATTCAATAAAGCTTTTACCGGCAATTCGCGTTAAATAAGCTGCGGTGACACCTTGAATTGCTCTCCCAATAATAAAGGTGGCAACATTGAGTTGCAAAGCTGTAGATAATAATTGAATTGCTCCTTTGACAATGCCTAAACTGGCGATGGTTTTTGCTAAAGAAAGGGCTAATTCTCGTCCCCTTTCCATATTCAATTCACAGCCATAGACTCGACCAATTTCTACGACCATTTGAGCATTGACGGCGGCGGTTGCTAATAAATCTACCACTGGTATAGGCGTAACTGAAACTACACCAGCACCAATCCATTGAAAGCGTTCTACGATTTTGTCAGCTTGGCGGCGGCGCTGGCCATCAATGAGTTTTCGCGCCTCGTCTCCCAATCGGAGAGATTGTAAAAGAATGTTATCTGCCACCAAATCTTCACCTTCGGCGCGTAAAACAGCAGCCATGCGCCGCAGCAAAGGAACAATATCTGGTTCTGGCTGGAAGGGTTCACCAGTTTCTAGTTGTGCAGATTGGGGATTCGCAGCGATCGCCACTACATCATTAGTGGCAATAAATCCCCGCACCCGCTGACGCAACCTAGCAAGGATGGCTTCTTTATCTTCATCTGTATATAAATCAGTTTTGTTGAGAACTAGGAGCGATCGCTTCCCAATTTCTGCTAATCCCCGTAGTGGCTCATATTCGGAGCGTCGTAAATCATTATCCACCACAAACAACAGTAAATCTGCTGCCGTCGCCAGTTCTCGCGCCATTTGTTCGCGTTCCGTCCCCGCCACACCCGCTTCTAAAATTCCCGGCGTATCCGTAATTAAAATCTTGCGTTCCAATCCCTTCAACCGCAAACAATAAGTTTCCCCAACTTGGGTTGTACCCATCGGTGCATCTACTTGACCAACCATGCGCCCCATGACGGCATTTACCAGGGAAGTTTTGCCAGCACTCCCAGTACCAAATACCACCACTTGAATTTCACCTCGTGCTAGATTGGCTTCAATTTCCCGCGATTTACTTAATAAAGCTTGGCGTGCGACTTCATCTTGAATTTGGGCTACCTGTTGACGCACAGCTTGTAAAGTCGTAGAAGCCGCATCTGATTTGCCAGCGGGTATTTGCGCTGGAGTTACACGAGAACGAGTGCGGCGCGATCGCAACTCCCCCTTCTGAAGCATTAATACATAATAAACAAAAGCAGCAACCAACGCTCCAATCAGCACAATCAGCAGCAATAGCAACAAATTACCCAGTAACGGCGAATAGGATAATTGCCAGTAAAGCCGTGATAGCGAATCAATTAGCCATAAAGCTAGTCCTAAAATAACGATTAGACCAACAATCAGCGTTACGATGCGTGACAGAGGCATGGCTGGCAAAAATTAGTGGGTATGAAGTAGGCACATGCTTCTGATCTTAATAGTTTCAGTATTTTTTACCAGGGTACAAAAAAGCAACTTTTGATAGACTAAGAGCGCATTTTGTATCAAATTTGCTTTCACTCACCGCATTCCTCCGAAGTGACCTTTGCAAAAGCCGACGCTGGTGATATCTATCTTTGTCTCCCTACCTCCCTGAAGACGCGATTCATCGCGTCTCTACAGATTCCCCACTCCCTAGCTAAAGCGAGTTATACCATGACTGCTACACCTAAATTAAGATACTCCAACTGGGTTAAACAAGTATTCCACCAGCTGAGTATTCGGCAAAAAATTGTTTGTGGGTACGGACTGGCTTTGGGAATTGCAGTTTTAGGAACAACAGCAGGGTTGGTAATAGGCGATCGCTATTTCCAACAAGCTAGACAACAAATGATCTTGGCAGATGAGCAAGGAAGTTTGTTAAGTAGTTTACAAGGAGAACTGTTAGAAATACAGATTCACCAGCAAGAAATCGTGCCTTTTTTACAGCAGCCACAAGCCTTGCAAAGAGGAATTTCTAGTTTTAAGAGTGATTTAGCCGAAGCTGAAACTTTGCTTTCTCAGGTGCAGGAATTTAGTCAAACCAATTCTCAGCAAGATTTACAAACTCTGCTCAAAAAATATAACAACACGATATCCGTGTATTCTGAACAACTTAGGTTTCTGATTCGGCAAATTTTGCCATTAAGTTCACAGCCCCAGGGAGCATTAAAAGCGCAGCAATTAATCTCGAAATTCAGTCAAAGTCAGGATGCTTTGAAGTTTTATAAATTTGCCCATGAATTAACTGAGTTTGCCAAAACAGTTCGAGAACGGCAAGAACAAGCTGATATAATCCGAGATCGAGCTGCACTCATCCAAGCTCAAATTATTATTGGTAGTATGCTGTTATCAGTGGCGATCGCTGCGATCTTAGCTTTCTACACCAGTAGTATCATCGCCCGTCCCATTAACGCAGTCACAAATATTGCCCAAAGAGTTACCCAAGAAGCCAATTTTGATTTGCAAGCGCCTGTCACTACAGAAGATGAAGTTGGTGGATTAGCTAGTTCTCTTAATCAGCTAATTCAACAGGTGAAGCACCTTTTAGAAGAACAACAAACCGAGAACCAAACACGACTAATTCAAAGTGAGAAAATGTCTAGTTTAGGACGGATGTTGGCTGGTGTCGCCCACGAAATTAATAATCCCATAAATTTTATTTCTGGCAACCTCGTACATGCGAAAACTTATACTGACGATTTATTAGCGCTACTGCAAACATATCAAGCCGAAGTTCCTCATCCTTCACCCGCTTTGGAAACTTTAGCAGAAGAGATTGATTTAGAGTTTTTGTTAGCAGATTTACCAAAACTCTTTAACTCCATGAAAGTTGGTGCTGAACGCACACGAGAAATAGTCCGCAGTTTAAAAGATTTCTCTCGCTTAGATGAAGGGGAAGTGCAGTTAGTAGAGTTACACGCTTGTTTAGATAGTACATTATTAATTTTGAACAATCGCCTGAAAAATGGTATTAGCCTTGTGCGTAACTATGGAGAGATTCCCACAATTCCAGGCTATACAGGTTTATTTTATCAGGTATTTATGAATCTTTTAAGCAATGCGATCGATACTGTGGAAGAAAAAGCAGCACAGAATCCAGAATTTTCACCTGAAATTACCATTACCACAGAACGCTGTCAGAATAATTGGGTGATAGTGCGAATTGCAGACAATGGTTGTGGTATTTCACCAGAAAATCTGCATAAAATATTTGAGACATTTTTCACCACCAAACCGCGGGGCATTGGTACTGGTTTGGGGCTAGCGATCGCATATCAGATTGTGGTAGAAAAACACCGAGGTAAAATTTCCTGCGAGTCCGAGTTAGAACAAGGTACAGAGTTTGCCATCACTCTGCCAATTTCTCACGCTTAACAGGCGTAGTAGTGCTACGTCTGTACATTCTTCCGCCTTGGGGTACTAGTACCGCAGGGCCGAAGTCAAAAGTCAAAAGTCAAAAGTCAAAACGAAGACAACATAGGTTTTTCGGAGATTTAGAATGGTTGGTTTATTTCCGCCGTACTGTACTAGCCTTTGAAAGTTGATTTTTTGATAATAATTGATAGTAGAGACGTAGCAGTGCTACGTCTCTATTTTTTGAGAACAAAGGGAAAAACAAACTTATGGGACTTTTCGATCAAATACTCGGTGCTGTTACTAATCCCAACCAACAAGGTAGCTTAGGTCAACTAGGAAGTATCATTAACACTGTAAATCAACTGAGCGATCGCACTGGTGCAGATCCATCCACCATCCAATCAGTTTTGTCAATTGTGGGTAGTCAAGTTCGTTCTGCTTTACAAAACAAGCAAGCCACAGATGGTAACGAAGCCGCACAAACTCTAGTCAATCAATATGCTGGTACTTCTCCTAACCCCCAAGCAGTCGATTCGCTATTTTCTCCTGGTATACAACAGCAAGTAGCTGAAATTGCTGCCCAACGCACAGGGTTAGATCCTGGTATGGTTCAACAATTGCTGCCTTTAGCAGTACCTCTAGTACTGAATTTTTTACAATCGGGCGCAAATGCTCAAAATCCCCAAGCTGGCGGAAATCCCGTACTAAGTTCCTTCTTAGATGCTGACGGCGATGGTGACGTTGATATCGCCGACGCCCTACAAATGGCCAGCCGTTACATCAGATAATAATACCTCTCTCCATCTCCCCACCTCCCCACTCCCCACTCCCTTCTCATAAGACATCGGCAAATAGGCCTTGCTAGATTCTTACGTTAGACATAGGCTGAGAAGAAGGGAAATCTCCTAACACAAATCAGACAGTCTATGGCTAAATTTTTTGACTGTATTACTGAGGAACTGCAAGGCTTCATTGCTGCCCAACACCTTTTTTTTGTTGGCTCTGCACCCTTGAGTTCTACAGGTCATATTAACCTGTCTCCTAAAGGTTTGGATTGCTTTCGCATCCTTTCTCCGAATCGAGTAGGTTATATAGATCTTACAGGCAGTAGTAACGAAACTTCCGCCCATTTAGAAGAAAATGGGCGAATTACTTTCATGTTTTGCGCTTTTGAAGAACCTCCTTGTATCCTGCGTCTTTATGGTCAAGGAAATACGATTTTACCGACTTCTCCAGACTGGAACTCACTGTACTATGTATTTCCAGAAATACCTGGAACTCGTCAAATTATCGTCGCCGATATCCAAGAAGTACAGACCTCCTGTGGTTTTGGCGTACCACTCTATGAATATCGAGGTCAGCGCCAAACTCTAGTAAACTGGGCTAGTAAGAAAGGCGAACAAGGAGTTAGAGAATATCAACAGCAGAAAAATCTCGTCAGCCTTGATGGTTTATCGACTCCACTAAGTAAATTATTTTAACGTTGACAAAAGCAGGTTTTAGGGCAGGATTTATACCAAGTTAACTGAGATAGTATTATTTACTTCGTCAGCGCTTATACAATTTTGGATTTTGAATTGTGAAAGATTTACAGGGCAAGTTTTTAGGCTCGTTATCATTATTCAAATTGGTATTATACAAGTGCTTTGATTCTCAAGAAAATTAACTTTGGCAACTTGGTATTATAGAAGGTTATGAATTATTGTATTTCTCCACTCACAGAAAAAGACGAGCCTTTTCTGTGGCAAATGCTTTACGAAGCAGCGCATATGGGAAACGAAGTAAATTTGACAGTGCAGGATGCAATGAATCATCCTGATTTAGCAAAATATGTAAAAAATTGGGGATGTAAAGATGATATTGGCTTTGTTGCTATTTTGGAAAGTAGTAATCAACCTGTAGGAGCCGCATGGCTGCGTTTATTTACAGGTGACAATAAAGGATATGGTTATATTAGCGATCGCATTCCTGAATTAGCAATAGCAGTTCTCCCTGAACATCGAAATCAAGGCATAGGAACACAGCTACTCAAGCATTTATTAGCAGCAGCCAAAACATCATACCCATCAGTATCCCTCAGCACTAGAGCGACAAATCCCGCCTTGGGTTTATATGAAAGATTAGGTTTTGAAGTCGTCCCCGGTAGCGAAACAATCAACCGAGTTGGCGGAATCTCTTTCAAAATGAAAATTGATTTATGAAAAGAGAATTCAGAATTCAGGAGTCAGAATTCAGAATAATATCAAGTTCGGATAATCACTTACTATTCAAAAGTCTCCGCGTCTCCCCGTCAGTCCTAATCATAAGTCTTTAACCGAACCTGATATAAATTCGAGTTTCACTAGCGGGTAAACAAATAGGTTTAACAAATACGCTTGGTTATCTCTCCCCCTGCCTCCCCTGCCTCCCCTGCCTCCCCTGCCTCCCCTGCCTCCCCTGCCTTCCCTGCCTTTCCTACCCTCCCAGTGTCCGCGTATAAATTACTTGACCTTGGGAATCATAGAGAAACAGGGACAAATTGGCATTGTCACTAATTGCAGCTAGGGCTTCCTGTAAGATTTGCAAGTGATTGGCAAGGTCAACAGCATTATCCGAGTTCTCAGAAGCAGGATTAGCCAAACTATTTTGTCTTAATTGGTCATACTCAGGGGTTAACCTGACAATAATTCCTGCATTGTCCATGCTAAAGGTGCAAATCCGAATTCCATTAGTACAGGTTTTCTCTAAGTCAGTGCGGGTTTGCTGCAAACCACTAACAACTTGGAATTTTTCTTGTGCTTGTTTGAGAGCTGTTGAGTAGGGTTCGATGAGAGACTGAGCTTGAGTGTAGTACAAGCTATCTTGGGAAACTTTTTTCGCAGTTTCCAAAGCTTGCTCCCAGTATGTCGCTGCTGCTTGCCATTGGTTTTGTTGCTGATAGACTTTGGCTTGGTTGGCGGTGCTAACGGCTTGTTGGTAAGTTCTAGCAGCTAATTGTTCTTTAGTGGCGCGATCGCGTGCTACTACTAATTTAGGTTTATAGTCTACCAACAACTTTTGGGCTTCTTGATATGCAGGACTAGTCTGGGGAATCACCCTCAAGGCATTAATGACTACCTGCCAGTTAGACTGCACCTTTTGCCAATCCTTCAAAGATTTAGCAGTAGCTTGGCGATTCTCGGCTGTACTCGCTACATCTTTGGCTGCTGCTAGTTTTTTCAGCCATTTTTCTTCAGTTAGCATCTGCTGATTGACAGCGTGCAAACTAATACGATAGCTAAATAGTTTTGCTTGCACTAGTGGATAGAGTTCACTATTGGGAGTTATGGCTTCCAGTGGTGCGATCGCCTGTCGCCATAAATGTTGTCTAGCTTGTATTTCTTCTAAACTACGTGCGGGAGTTTTAATTTTTTCTGCCGCCAAAGATGCTGTCTGCAAAGCCTTAACCACCTGGCTGATTTTTTCTGACCGTCCAGACAAACTTGCTTTGAGTTCTTCTGACACCTGGTAACGGGGCGACCAACTAGGAATTGCACTCAAGGCTGCGCTAGCCGTCGTCAGTCGCTGCTGCAATGCTAGTAATTCTTTTTCCGACTTGGCACGACGCATCAATTGGGGGGATTGTGTTTTTAATTGCCCAGCAACTTCTATTTCTTTACACTCAGACATCACACAAGGGCGAGTCCCTAAATAGCCAGCAACGCCTAAAACCACAATTCCCACCAAGGCTACACCTAGTAAAATGGGTTTGACTTGGCGTGCTGGCTTAGAAGCCGGTAAATTCGGTGCATCTGCAAATGGGTCAAATACTTCCTCATCTTCAGTTTCATCCAGCGATGGAAAATAGGCCAGAGCAGATGAGGGGGATGAGGGGGATGAGGGGGATGAGGGGGATATTGCTCCCTTATCTCCCCCTACTCCCTCATCTTCCCCCTCTCCCCTTATTCCCCCAGATCCCCAAATCCCCGTCTCCCCGTCTTCCCATGTCGGCGTTTGCTTGAGAGCTAGAAAACATTTCGCATAAGGAAGTTGTTCGCCAAAAACTCTGAGGAAACATTGGACTCGTTGCTCTCTGTAGGTCGCTAAGGACTGGAGTGCGTCCTCAATGGCTGCAAAAATTATTTGAGTATCAAATATTACACCTGATGGATGTTGTGTTAAAATCATTAGCTCGTCTTTATTGACGGCACACTTAACTTGAAAGACTCCAGCTGATGGGACTTCTACAAGCAATTGTTCTTGCAAAGTTTTGGCTAAAAGCTGTAAATCTTCGTGCTGCACTGCTACTTTCATAGAACTTTCGTGCTGAACTTCTATATTGTTTTGATTATCTTTAAGGAGATGAAATGAACTGTTTGGGTTTTTTGAATAAAGACGCACAGTTTAACCAACCACAGCCTGAAAATCTAATCGAACAACTTTCTAACACAAATTCCGACTTTTAACCAAAAATTAAAATAGTAGTGATTGTTCCCACGGCTACATTTTCAACCTGCTAGATGCGAAATTAAATAATCTATCCACAGGTATATATTTTTCCTAAAAAATGGGAACAATAGAATTTTTGAGGATTTTCACTGCCTAATTTTGTGACAATTAAATTCACAACAGCTACTGAACAGCAAAATTCTAGTTGCAAAACAATTGTCACCAAATTATCCACAGGTTAAGGAAATGTTGCGATGTCAGAGGTTTTTGACAGTAATGCTAGTTATCTTCTATGCTGGGAAGTCTACTGAGGAGGTTAATTACGTCTTGTGGCTCAAGAAATTAATTTGCCTCATTTGCTGAATTCGATAAGATTGATACGTGAAAAATAAGTTTTTATAGCTGCCAAAAGCTTAATTATGTAAGAAAGGTGCTGCAAAATATTCAGACAGCACCAACCAAAAGCTTGGAAAGTGTCAATACAAGGTGTATCAATGGATTTATTAGAGTACCAAGTTAAAGAATGGTTTGCAAAGATAGGCATTCCTGTATTGCCTTCCCAACGAATTGACCATCCCACAGATTTGAAACGTTTAAAAATTGGCTTTCCGATTGTACTGAAATCTCAAGTACACGGAGCGGAACGGGCAAAGGCAGGTGGAGTCAGGTTTGCCGAAACAACTATCGATGCGATCGCCGCTGCCCAAAGTATCTTTAGTTTACCCATATGGGGCGAGTTGCCGGAAGTTGTGCTGGCAGAATCCCAATACGACGCCAACCAGGAATTTTATCTGGCCGTAGTTTTAGACACCGCTGTTTGCCGACCAGTACTTTTAGGTTGCAAAGAAGCAAACATCGATTGGGAATCCGCTGGCGAAAAAATGCACCATGTCGTGGTTGAACAAGAATTCTCGCCATTTTATGCCCGACGACTGGCTTTGAAAATGGGTTTGCAGGGAACGTTGATGCAATCGGTAAGCAACGTTCTCCAAAAGATGTACCACTTATTTGTGCAAAAAGACCTGGATTTAGTCGAAATTAATCCCTTGGCAGTCAATCCTAATGGTGAAGTGATGGCTCTCAATGGTAAAGTCAGGGTGAATGAACGCGCAATTAAGCGTCATCCAGATCTTGAACAAATGGCAGCAAAAATCATCAGCCGTCATCCAAGTACTGAAATTAACGGTATTTTGGGTGACTGGGATGGCGTGCAAATGCACGGAAAAATCGGTATTTTAGGTAATGGTACTGGTTCAGTAATGGCAACTTTGGATTTAGTCGCTAATGCTGGCGGGAAACCAGGTGTTTGTTTGAATCTCCGCCATGCTTTTCTGACAGATACTACGCCAACTACATTTAGCGATCGCCTAGAAACAGGTTTGAAAATTTTAGCTGCTGACAAAAGCATCGAAGTTATACTAATTAACTTTCTGGGTAGCATTCCTCAGGCTGAGGAAGTAGCTCAAATCATTGCCAAATTTGTACAACACGACAATAACGAACTCAAATTAAAAATTGTACGCTCTAATGGTAGTAAAATTCCGCCAGATTTGAATTTTCCATCCTTAGTTGTCCGCCTTGCTGGTTCGGAGTTGAATGCAGCTAAAAAATATTTAGCAACACTTAAAAAAACCAGCAGTGCCCTTGTTGTGGTAGAAAATTTAGATGAGGCAGTGGAAGTTGCAGTTCGTCTTGCTAAACCAACTGCTAATAATAAATAGTCAAACAATTTTGGATTTTAGATTTTAGATTTTGGATTGACGACATGGATAAATCGGCTTGCTTTGTACCATCAAGGAATTATTGGTCGCTAAGAATTTGTAATTTGGGAAGAATTCAGGATTCAGAATAGTTTTTGTTTATTTATATTAGAATTACTATCTTCTGTCGGAGATAAATTTTGGAATGCAATAGTAAAAATAATAAATTTCAGCAAAAACTGAATCAATACAAACTGTACACATATCGCTTTATGCCCAGTGGCTCAACTCACTGGCTTGCCAAACTTAGGGTAATTTATTATGAACTTAACGCCAGATAGTAAAGTCTTAATTCAAGGTTTTTGCGAATTTATATCAGGTACTCATGTGGCTCAAATGAAAGCCTATGGTACGAATTTGGTAGCTGGTGTTAATCCTGGATGCGGTGGACAGGAACTGTACGAGCTGCCAGTATTTGACTTAGTGGAGGAAGTAGTAGAAAAATTTGGGGCAATTGATACAACAATTATCTGTGTAAATCCTTACGATGTTTTGGATGCGGCATTGGAAGCGATCGCATCTGGGATTCGCCAAATTATTATTATTACCGCTGGAGTGCCACCTTTGGATATGGTGCAATTACTCCGCAAAGCCGAGGCTTGCGAAACCTTGGTAGTAGGGCCAAATAGTCCGGGGATCATTGTGCCGGGAAAAATTCTCTTGGGAACTCAGCCTAGTGAATTTTATACACCAGGGCCAGTGGGGATCGTTAGTCGTAGCAGTACCCTTACTTACGAAGTCGCCTACGAATTAACAAAAGCTGGTTTGGGACAGTCGATTAGTGTCAGCATTGGTAGTGATCCGATCGTTGGTTCTTCGTTTTTGCAATGGCTACAAATTCTCGATGAAGATGAAACTACAGAAGCGATCGTTTTAGTCGGTCAACCCGGCGGTGGTAGTGAAGAAGCGGCGGCGCGGTACATTGCTGAGGCCATTGATAAACCAGTAATTGCCTACATTGCAGGGAGACTTGCACCACCAGGAAAAAGTTGGCGTCAAACCGGGACTTTAGCAACAGTTATCGGACGGGACGCAAATTTTGGCACAGCCCAAAGTAAATTGGCTGCTTTGAAAGAAGTACAAGTTCCCGTGGCTGAACGGCCTTCTCAAATTCCAGAATTGGTGAAAAAAGGGATTAATTAGACCAGACGTGAATTCGATTTCCCACCATGAGGCGAAAATCTCCTAGAGTTAGAGAAGATGTCAGTTTCTTTATTCCTCTTTCAAGAAGCAAGGGTAAGTCGGCGTGTATATTTCAGGAATATATAGGACTCATATTTGATTTCTGAAATACACGTAGGGGAGCCAGCCGTGTGGGCGGGTTTCCCGACTTGAGCGGACTGGCGTTGCGTTACGCCAAAGGCTAACGCACCAGTTAACGATTTAGGTGCGTTAGGCTACGCCATAACACACCCTACAGATACTTAGATTTTTTCAGAAATCAAATCGGATTCCTATATTTATGGTTCAGGTTATTCAGGCCAAGGATGTCAGTTTCAATCAACTGATTGAGCAATTTAATTTGCAACGTGCTGATGATGAAAACTTCTTTCGTGAGTGGCAGGATAATTTGCCAGAACTCAATGAGTTAGAAAAAGAAAATCTCGAAGAAATCAAAGCCGAGTATCAGCATCTATCTCGATATCCCATTTTAGAACCTGTAGTCAAAATGGTGATACTTTCTCCACTATTGCGTCTGGCTGGTTTTTATCAACCACCTTTTTACATTGCTTCTGAGGAAGAAGTGGAAATTTCTTCTGAAGATGAAGGCACAATTATCCGAGGACGTATTGATATATTGGTGTTTAATCCACCATTCTGGGTGCTTGTGATTGAGGCCAAGCGATCGCAGTATTCTTTAGAGGTGGGAATTCCCCAAGCATTAGCTTATATGTTTGCTAATCCTAAAAGTGATAAACCAGTATTTGGTTTTGTCACCAATGGTCGAGAATTTCAATTTATTAAGTTGAGCAAACAAAGTATACCCAAATATGCATTATCCTACACACTATCACTTAATCGTGGAAATGATTTACATACTGTCGTGAAAGTGTTAAAACAACTAGCTTATTTAATTCGTAATTCGTAATGCGAGCATCCTAATGGATGCCTAAGTCTTCAACCAAATCTGATATTACTGTCCTGGCTGCTGCGTTGATGTTCGTGCCTCCCGTTCGAGAAGAGTACGTTTGCGTTCGACGCCCCATCGATAGCCTGACAATGCGCCGTCATGACGCACAACACGATGGCAAGGAATCACCACTGCTAGGGGATTTGCAGCGCAGGCCTGGGCGATGGCGCGAACTGATTTCGGCAAACCGATGCACTTGGCGATGTCCGTATAGCTTACCGTCGAGCCGTGTGGAATCTTCTGTAACGCTTGCCACACACGCTGCTGAAAGGCAGTGCCACTGATATCAAGAGGCAAGTCCAGCCCCAATGCTGGCGCTTCGACAAAGCCCACCACTTTCGAGACGAGCTGCTCAAACTCGGTGTCCCCACCGATCAAATTGGCCTGTGGGAATCTGTCTTGCAAATTTCGTGTCAGTGCATCTGGTTCATCGCCTAGAAAAATGGCGCAGATCCCGCGATCGCTCTTGGCAACGAGGATCGATCCCAAAGAGCATTCGCCGACAGCGAAGTGTATATTTTTATCAGTGCCACCAGCCCCATAGTTTGAAGGTGTCATAACCAATACCCAATCTGATATTTCGTAGAACCGTTCGTAATTACATATCTTGTTTATATTCTTCCAACAATTGCGGGATGTAATCATAGCCATCTACACCAATAATTGCAATCATTTTAGAACGATGTTGCTGTAATAATTTCTGGAAAGTTTCTGTTCCTATTTGTCCCTGTAAAATTGTCAGTAGCCCTGCTGGTTGACGCCATTCACGAGAAGCAATTTGGTTCAAAAGATACATTCCTAAGCTGCCTGTGTAAATGGTTTTTTCGGCATTTTGCAAATGATAATAAGCTTCAGCTAAATAAGCTAAATTCCGTCCTTGGAGATACAAATCACCAGAAACTTGCGCTATTTTGAAAGCATCTTCGAGATATTTAATTGCAGTTTGATGTTGTCCAATTACTAAATAAGCAATTCCTAAGCTGCTGATACATAAGGCTTTACTTGGAATATCGCCTAATTTTTCTGACAACTTTAAACCTTGTTCTAAATAATTAATTGCTGATTCGTATGTTTCTGGTTCTAGGTTTTCCAGTTGTTGAGCCTGCATGACTTCGCTGTAACCTAAATTTACCAGCGCGTTTGCCTCTCCTGTTTTATCGCCTGCTTGCCGACTCAATATTAATGCTCGTTGGCTGTAGTTAATTGCCTCGGCATAATTTTGCTGTTGTACGTAGGTACGGCTGAGGTGGTTGAGATTGGCAATTTCACAGGGGCGATCGCCTGCACTCCTAGATATCTCCAACGCCTGTTGATGAAAGTCCAAAGAGCGCTGATATTGTCCCAAAGCACGCTGAGAATAACCTAAAAGTGTCAAAATTCGCGCTTTTTCTTGGTTTTTTTCTGCTGGGCGCAGTGGCTCATCCAAATAATCTAGGGCATTTCGGAGATAACTGCCAGAAAACGAGGCAAAAATCCCGCCGTAAAGGGGAAAATATGAACGTTGGGCAAAGGTTCGCAGAATTTGCAGCATAATTTGAGAACAAGCATCGCTATATGCTGCACCAATGCTTTGAAAACCACTTGCTAACTGACTCCAAATCACTGCAAAGGTCAAAAAAGTGGAAATGGACAACTTTGGTCCTGCTTTCACATCGTAAGCTTGTTGGTCAAACCAATTTATTAAACCTCGTTGCAAATATTGTAAAATTAACGCCATTTCCACCCAATCTCTAAGGGTGATACCCCGCTGTTGTTCGGCAAATTGAATTGCAGATTCCTCCATCGCTAAGGTGCGAAACAGTGCTTGGGGGAACTCACTATTAAGTTGCTTAGCCCAACTCGCCCACGGGCCGCGTTCACCTGGTACACCGCCAAATCCCAAAGATTCTTTTTGCTCGTACATCCAACTGAGCAAATTTTCTTGTAGGCGTTGCCAAGATGCTAAACCACGGGTAATACCTTCGGAAAATTGTTGTAAATCAGTATCTACCTGGGCAAATTGCTGTAATGATTTTGCTAACTGCTGTAATTGCGGTAAATTTAGCGGATATTTCTGATTTGGGTCAGTAAAACGAACAAATGCTGCCAAACGCTCGTTAGCAGAAGCTGTAGTAATTTCTGTAACAGCAAAGGCGATCGCTTCTGTGGCTTTGTTTTGCTCTTGCCAACGTTGCCATTGAGTTTGAATCGTTTTAATGGCTCTCAAACTGCGAGTAGCTTTAGCTTTTTTGAGTTCGTCTTTTTCACTATCTACTTGACTTTGGAGGGCACTCAGGCGATCGCTCAAAACTAGCTCAAACACTTCCCCTGTCCCAGAAGTTATGTTTTTAAGCAGCATTTGATACACCTGTTCCACAGAGCTAATTTTGCCCTTGAGGGTGGTTTCGACAATTTCATCGATTAAAGCAAGATAGCGATCGCGCAATGGCAGAGAGTCTGACACTTTGGCTAATAGAGAACGTCACGTCAATTCTAATTCTAGTCTTGGGAGTGGGAGTTGGGAGTGGGGAGTTGGGAGTGGGAAACCGCACTTATTTACTCGGAACTGACAACTGTTTTGCCCCATAACCCTAATTAATGAGCCTCAAATCATTAAGTTAATGGCGATCGCAACAAAACAAATTGCTATGATGTGTTTTGAATAATATGCCCTAGCTCAGGTAATCATGGAGGAAGGGTGAGATGAGTGATATCTATCGACAAGCCCCTAAGGGGCTACGCACGTCTCAACGCAAGAAATCAACTGCATCAAATTTTACGAATCCTTCGCTTGCCTCGCCAAATATTCCTACACTGGCGAACCCAATACGCAGCTTTGGTTCACAAATAAATACTACTGTGCCCCAAACAGTAACTGAAGTAGCACCAGACCTTCAAGAAGCCCAGTCTGCTGACGAGCAATCCTTGGAACCAGAAGCGATCGAAGAAAAGCCCCTGACTCACGACATTAGTCGCATACCCTTGCGTCGTCCCCAGGCAAAGCTGACGATCCAAAGGGCGCCCAGGGGTACAACGCCTGACGCATCAGCTCCCGAACAAACAGCCATTGAAATTACTGGACGCTACGAAGCAATTGATCCTGATGGCGATAATCGTTTCACGCTACAAATCAATCAGGCTGGTCGCCATTTTGAAGGATGGCAACAGCGCCGTAGGTATCGACGAATCAGTGGGCAGCGTTTGATTTCTCAACGCTTAACAGGCACACTCGTCTCTAGTAGTACTGAGCAAGTTGTGTTTAGTTATCAGCGGTTTACAACAGAAGGTGGAACCACTTATGAGGGCAGGTTTATCGTGCGTGCGGATGGCACGGCGACTCGCTCAGAAGATAATGGTTGGTCGCAAGACTTTCGCCGTACCTCAACTGCTGCGCGACTATCGGATGAAGCGATCGCCGCCACTCCAGAAGAAACTCGCCCACTCGTGGAAGCAACCGAAACAGCGCCTCTTGACAGCGAAGAGGAAGCTAGACTTGAGCGCGGTTGTGGCAGTATTCGCAGTCTCATTGAAATGTATCTAGATGCGACTCGACAAAACATCGTCAGAGATGCTTATGCCTCGCGCATCAATAGTCACGTTAATAGTTTGATGCGCCCACACGCCCCTGAGCAAATGCCGCTTGTGCGTCGTCGGATACAAGAACATTTGCTGCGTGAAACCTTTGAGAGTGGCGCGGTGACTCGTCCCTACTGGGATTGGCTTCAAGTTGTTGTCAGTGCCCATCCAACTTACACGGAGTCCATTCAAAACCGTTTAGGAATGCGTGCCGATGGCATTTCGGGAGAAGGCGCACCCCAGCATCGTTACCGCTGGATGTTTAGCACAGTCGGGTTGTCAGGTGATGCTGGTATCGGCTTGGGCGGCTTTTTGGGGGTTTTTGTGATTGAAAAGTTAGCTCCTGACCAATGGCGACAAAAATACTTTACAGTTATGGGCGGGGCATCAGGTGGTCTATCAATTGGGGTTACAGTAGGACAAACCGTTAACTGGTCAGAATTTGAAACTCCTTTCCCCTGGACAAGTGGCAACTTCCGTGGCGCCTATGTAATCACTGGTGCAGGAGGAGCTGGTAGTGCAGGGATTGGCGGCGGTTATACTCCCGAAGCAATGATCAGTTTCTATGGAGATGGTTCTTTCCCAGTTTTGGCTGGGGATGCCAGCGGTTTTGCCGCTGTATATGGAGCTTATCTGGGGGCGGAACTAAGTGTGACCAGTGGCTATCTCTGGGGCGGACGTGAAGAAGCGATTCGCAATGCCCAACATCAGGAAGTAACCAGTCAAAGTAATTATAGTGCAGATACTCGTGTTCATTTTGAGGTAGATGACCCCAGCTTAACGGATTTGGGGCGAGAGCGCATTCGGCAAATGTGTGCAACTCACCGGGCAGCCTTTACTAACCCCAATAGTGCGCTGCATATTTACGGCTATACCAGCACAACTGCCTCAGCGCAACGCAACCAACTTCTCTCAGACCTGCGTGCCCAAAATGTTCTTCAGGCAATCTATGATGTGTTGGGTGAATCAATGGCAATCCCCCCCGCAAATCAGGATGTACGGGGCTTTGGTGAGCAACCTGCCCTTGATGCTGGCATACCCGATCGCACAGAAGATGAAGCTTGGCGTAAGGTTGATGTCCAACTCAATGGACAAACTATAATAACCTTACGCTGATTATCCCTAATTCGAGTGCGATATTTGCTCTGGTGACAAAGGTTAGGCAATTGTGCAAGGTAAATGCTTGGCGATCGCATGTTTGGATTTCGGAAATGAGATCGCTAGTTTTTGCGAACACAACCCAATGCCAGAAAATGGCGATCGCCATCTTTGCTCCCGACATAGAGCGATCGCCCTGACTGCCTATGCAGGAGAAATCAACCAGCAACAAGCGATCGCAGCAGCCTTTCAAGTTCATAGAAATAGACCAATTAACAAATACAGAAATAGAACAGGTAGAAGTTTGACGATCATATAAGTAAGTCGGTGAGAATAAATCAAACTAGATTAAGTAATGTAAAAAATCTTGAGATTAGTTCGTAGTGAGGGCTGAAGCCCTCTCTTCGAGACGCTACGCGAACAAATGAGGACTAAAGTCCTCTCTGCGAGACGCTACGCCCAGCCTTGCTTCCCCGGAGGGGTACACTACAAACCTTGAATTATTCACGCCGCTCTACTTAGTCACCATTGTCCGGAATTATCTTCTTGTTGCAAACCGATTAACTGTCGCCGTTTCCAAGCATAGTGAAGGATATTAATTCCGAGTTCTTGAGCGGTACGAATGGTTAATCGGGGTAAATTTAAATCTGCCAATCCCCAAGCAGTTGCTAAATCACCAATTACTAGAATAATTCCTCCCCCAATCAGCAGTTTAATTTGCTGTTGATTAACCATTGGTAACCCGGCAAATAAAAAAGGTTTTGTTCTTAAAGGATGACTTCGTTGTAATTCTTCTAGAGGTCTTAAAGGACTCTCTAACTGTTGTGCTAATGCTTGAGTACTTTCAATCAAAGCGTTAGCATTGACTGGTGCATCAACTAGAAGTACACCACCTAAATTTAAGTAATTTTTTAGGCATTCAAATTCGAGACTATTTAAAGATATGGCTTGTCCACCTGTGAGATAAAGTAAGTCATAATCTTGGATATTTTCTGATAGAGAAACTTGACCTGGTTCATCAGCTCCCCGCAAACTGGGATATAACGGTTCTACTGCTTGTAATAAGTAGGAAAGGCTGAAAAAATTACGCGCACATTCTGGGTCACTATGATTAGCCTGTGCCATTGCTACAAGTGCCTGGGGACGCATTTGTGCTTGACGACGATAACGCAAATCAATGTTGTTATATCCAGGAAAGAAAGCATCAGCCGGTTGAGTAATATCAGTATGTCCTGGTTGTAGGAGGATTCGACATATTTCGATTTCTGAACTGATTGGTGTAGAGTTTCTTTGGTCAATTCTATAAGTTTCTTGGACGATATCTCTTTGCTGTGTACGCCGCAATTCATCAGGGTCTACATAGCTGACTACTAAGTAGATTGTGATTGGTTCTGAGGTTACTACTTCTATATCAATGGGAAAGTCATAGGAGGTGGGTACAACAATTAAATTACCTGCTAAATCAATGGCTATACCCGGTTGAATTTGTACCCATCTTCCATCTCGATATCTGGCTTCTACTTGGCTTGGTGCAGCAATATCTCGAATACCTAAACCACAGACAATTCCTGGTTGATTTAAACTTTGATATTGGGCATTTTGCCGCTGACGATGGTAATTGTGGGCTGTCTGCCAGCGTTCAGCATTAATTAGTAATCCGTCCGTGGCTTGCAAACGTTCAAAGGATTTAATTGGTGGAGGTGGGAAAGGGTGGGACATAGGAATTTTGGATTTTAGATTTTGGATTGAGGATTTTTGGATTAGAAGTTTGTTATAGTAATTTTAAAAAATGCTAGCTATTCAATTTGAAATTTTAAATTAGATGTGGGGTGTGTTATCCCGGACTTTTAATTTTTGATGTTGCATGACGCTAATTGATTCTGAATTTTGAATTCTGAATTCTGAATTCTGAATTCTCTTTTAATTAGCAGGATTTTCGATAGTTAATTCGTAGGTGCAGAAAGCGGGTTTTTCTTGTTCGATGATTCTTTGAATAAGTTGTTCGTTGATGATGCCACTAGCAATGTTGGAACGCAAACGGACTACAAAATGATATGGTTGTCCACCGGCTAAAACTGCATTTCCGAGTTGTGCATTTCCGATAATGAAACTTGGACCAAAAGGTTCTGTAATACTAATATGTTTATCTGCTTCATTAGGTAAATGTTCGTCTAGAGGTAAGCCTGTATAAAGATGTAAGTAAAGACGCAATCCTTTACGAGTTCCTCGCCAGCGATAAAGTTCTACTGCACGGCGAATTAAACGCCGTTGTTGCTGGAGATCCCACACGGAATCTACTTGCCAAGCAACCCAATGAGCCATAAAGGGTAGTAGTGCTTGCGGTGCTGTCAGGGGATCGAGGTTTGCCCACATGACGTTATAACTATCAACTACTGGTTGAAAAGCTTGCTCAAATATTTTCATGAAGCGACCAATAAAGTCGATTTCACGATACAAAATTGGCAAGAATTCCATGTAGGCGGTGTAAGGACGGATGTATAAGTCAAAATATTCGCTTCTGTGGGTTTGTTCGTTGTCTGTGCCCGGGTCGATGTGGAGAGTAACTAGGCTGCGAAAATTAAGTGTTAGTTTATCTTTTTTTTCTGGGTTTATGGCTTCTCGATCTTCAAAAAATGTATCAGGAATAGAAAAGTAGAGGACTGCATCCATTTGCCCGCGGGGTGGTATTTCACTACCTTCTGTACCAATTTGGCACCACTCACTCGGAAAGTTTCCCTCGACGCTGAAGTTTACCCGCAAGGGACGCGGTTCTAAGTTTTGCACTTGCACAATCATCTCGCTTGGATGTCCAGGATGCAAGAGTAAACTACGTGCAGCGGCATCTGCGTTTTCTTCGTTGGCAAAGGTTAAACTCCCTACAGGTAATGCTTCGGGAATTTGCATTGGGGTTAATTCAATGCGTACAGCCGGACTGGAGCGACTTTGAACCATAGGATTGGGGAGTGGGGAGATGGGGGAGCAGGGGGAGCAGGGGAAGCAGGGGGAGCAGGGGGAGAAATAACTAATGACTAATGCCCAATGACCAATGACCAATGACTAATGACTAATCAACGATTTATGATTTGGATGTCGTGATTTGAACGCAGATTTGTATCAGCCCAAGAACATATTAAACCTTCTGGACCTGGGTCAATTAATTGTTCTGGTGATGATTGTCGTCTCCAAATTTCTCCTTGTTTGCGGATGGCAAATAGTAGGACGGGGCCTAGATGACGGACGCCTGGGGTTTGTTGCAGTAAGGCGACAATATCTGATGTATAAACCGGTCGCCCAAATGGCCAGCCTTGGCCGTCGAGTCCTCCGGTTAATGGATTTAAATATTTATACAGCAATACTCTTAAATTCCGACGAATTTCTTCTCTGGCGTAAGGATTATCGTAGGCGGGTTCTAGGGCAATTTCTGTTTGGACGGAAACACCTACGTAATTGGGTTCTTGTAGTTCTATTTGTACTCCTAAGAGGCGTCTTTCATCTAAGTAACTCAAGATTTGGTCTTGGAGTGCATGACTCAGACCAAATTCTTCTGGTGTCATGCCATCCCCTTGAGCGATCGCATCTGTATTGGCAAAGGGCACTACTATTAAACTAACTATACCTGCTTGGCTCCGTGAATTTGCTGGCAAACACCGGACGCGAGCGATCGCTCCTCTGCCAGCTTGTTGGGCTAAAACTTCAAAATCTTCGGCGGTGACGGCGCGATCGCGGGTGCGGAGAATTCGCGGTGCTTTCATCACTGCTTGTTCTAGTGATTCGGCATCGGCACCATTCATTGCTGGTACGCGATTAATCGTGCTGGCAATGTATGGATATGCAGACTTCAAAAACTGAATTGCCCCGGCTTGCACATTGCCTTCTCTACCGCCGCCTGTGCGATATGCAACCATTTTAATCTCTGCGCCACGGAGAGGAATCGCCCCATACTGGTGTTGAGATTCTCTGTTTTCTAGGGTGCTGACTTGTACAGATGTCTCGTCTAATCGCGGTTGCTGAATTCGCGATCGCACTTGTGTTTGCTGTTTGATTTGACCGGGTTCCCGAATCAAGGGGCCAAATTGCACTTCGCCCGTGAGGGAATCTACGGTGTAATGCAAGTGATGCGGTGCAGAATCAGCAAAATCTCTCACCTCTGTCCATTTCTGAGGCAAACCGCCAGCGGGAGTCACTAAAATATACTCGTTTTCTTTGCGCTCTAAAATTGGTGAAGTTTGTAACTGGAAAACCTGACCTGGTGTACCATCACTAATTCCCAAGCGCTCATCGAGAATCAGTGTACTGTGACTAGCTCTGACTGTACCGCCAATTGACCGCACTGCTAAACCAGTAATTCGCGGCGGACGATTGTAACCAGATTGATTGGTTTCGGTGATGGCAAAGGAACAGCGCAGCCAGCGACCCCGGTAAGAGGTAAAGTTACTTACAGGCCAAATTTGAGGTAAATGCAAACGTACCTCTGCACCTTGAGCCGGGTTTCCACCTTGTTGAGCCATCTCATAAAAACTGAAGCCGCGAGTTTTATCATCTGATTCTTGCAATAAAACCGGTTGCCAATTTTCGCCATCCCACGCTTCCCACTTCCGGGGCGGTTGATTGGGGTTAATCCCAGCAGGGGTAGCCGCAGCTCCTTGGAAAGTAATTTCTAAGACATTAGCATCTAATGCATCGTCAGAATTAACCACTAAATAAAAACAGTTACCAGGCTGGGGTTCCTCTTCAAATATTGGCTGTTCGTTACCTGTCCAGTAACCGTTAGATTGACGAGTCCAGGAAGTTGTGACTCTTTCGCGCAGAGATTGGGGAATATCTTCGGTGGTTTGGGCGGTTAAAAAGTGCTGTATCCGGGGTTTGCCAATAACTAGCGGCGCATCTGTGCTAAAAGTTATGGATTCTGTTGTTTCAGTTTGAATAGTTGCAGCTTCTAATCCTGCCGGAATCGTGTAAGCTTCGGGTAGTTCAGCGGTTAAATAAAAAGTTAATTCTGTGTGTGCTGGGGCGGGAGGTTGGAGACGAATACCCAGTAATTCCAGAAAAGCCACATAATTTTTTCGCGGTACTTGGTTAAATCTGAGCAACATTTGGTCAGTTAGCCAAGCAAATAACTCAATCAGCGTAATTCCTGGGTCGCTGAGATTGTGGTCTGTCCATTCGGGACAGTACCGGGGAATACGCATTATACATTCGTCTACCAAGTCATCGAAAGCGCGATCGTCTAAGTTGGAAGAAGGTAATTTTGGTAAAAAGTCAAAGTTCACGATTCCTCCCCAGCTGAAACCAAATAAAAAGGATAAACAAAGCTATAAATATCGTGACTCTCTTTGAGTCGATAATTGATGGTAATATCTACTCTGCCGCGCACAGGGTCAGCTTCAGTGAGAACTCGATCGACAAAAATGCGTGGTTCCCAAACTTCTAAAGCTTCCAAAACATAAATCCGAATTCGCAGTAGGGTGTCAGTATTTAAAGGTGCAAACGCCAGTTCTGACAACCGCGAACCAAAATTAGGTCGATAAACCCTCTCACCTACTCCAGTGCGGAGGATAATCCAAATAGATTCTTTAACTTTTTGTTCTTCACGGCTAAGCTGTATCCCACCTTGCACATTCAAGCGCACAGGATAAGCCAAACCTTTTCCCAAATAGGCTCGATCGCGACCATAAACCATATCTGGCACTTAGACAGGTGTGACATGTATATCTTCAAAGATATCGGCACAAAGGGGGAAAGCCTATTCGCCAAAGGTCGAGGATGGGGGGATGAGGGGGATGGGGAGATGGGGGGATGGGGAGATGGGGGGACGCGGGGACGCGGGGATGAGGGGGATTACAAATGACTAATGACCAATGACTAATGACTAATTCAGCACTTGTCACTTTGCTGTATCTTTAATAAACTGCCATTGGTTTTGGGGTACGCTGTAGCTTAAAGATTTCCAAGATCCGCGATCGCCTTTGGCGTACTGTAAGTAATCGCACTAACAACTCCATGAAAAATTTAGCTCTATTATCTGCCACAGCTATTGTTGCTACGTCGGGATTAGTTTTCGGCACAATGCAAGCCGCTTCTGCTTTAAATTGGACCTGGAATTATTCTGGTGTTGGCATAACGGCTGACGGTACTTTCATCACTAATGACACTCCTGATGATTTGGGTTTTTACCAAATTTTAGGAATTACTGGTACACGAAATGGTGAAACAATTACTGGTCTGCAACCTACTGGAACTCCAATACCAGGAAATGAACCTTTTAATGTGGACAATTTAATTAGTCTTAATGCTCAGCAGTTAACAGGTGACGGTTTCGGATATTCTACTTCTGGGGGAAATTATTCTAGTCCATTTTTCGCTAGTTTTTTGCCGACACCGGGTTATTTAGAGGTTTTTTCCGCGCCGCCATTCATACCAGGTTTTGAAAATTTCGGGCCAGAAGATAGTGAGTTAACCATTAGTTTTTCTGCAAGTATAGTCACCGTCCCTGAATCCACATCTATTGTTAGCTTACTCGCCTTCGGTACTCTGGGCGTTGTTTCAGCACTGAAACGTCAGAAGTCATCAAAATTTACTGGTAAGACAGAAAAAGTAATTTCCTAAATCTTAAGTAGGGTGCGTTAGCCACTAATATTTATGTTTTTCGTGCCCAGAACCCCGACTTCTTCAAGAAGTCGGGGTTCTCACCATCCTAAAGTATTTTTATTTTTGGCATTGCTGAATCAGGGGATAAATTTTGATGTATTGAAATTTTTAACTCCTTATTCTCTCTGCGTCTGGAGCGCCTCTGCGTGTTATATCAGGTTCGGTTAAAGACTTATGATTAGGACTGACGGGGAGACGTGGGGACGGGGGGACGCGGAGACTTTTGAATAGTAAGTGATTATCCGAACTTGATATTAGCGAAGCGGGGCGTAGCCCGATAAATCATCCCGCAAATAAAACCGATGATTTGTCTAAAAACTGCGTAAATAGCTAAAAACCAGCAGATAAGACCATTGAGGATGCTGTTGGTGAATTATTTCTTAACATTGGAATATCCAATAAACCCGTTCCTTTGGGAAATGTTGGTTTTCCTTGTGCCAACAGTATCTTCGCTACTTTCACACCTACAAGGATTGGAAATGAAATTGAAGTTTTTTCTTGGACTCGCAGCGTTTACTTCTGCTCTAATGATGTTGCCGCAAGGGGCGGTGGCTGGAGAAGGGTACATTGTGAACCACGCAAATGGTAAGTGCCTCGATTTTGCTGCTGGCAACTTCACTAATTCTGTTACTTTGCAACAATGGTCTTGTGGCGGTAAGTATGCGTATCATCAGCGGTGGCGTTTTCTAGGTCTAGGTATAGGAATTTACCCCAATCAAGCTTCTTCTTATGTATTCCAGAATGTGAGAAACGGAACTTGCGCTGCGGTGGAAAATGACTCTCTCGCAAATGCAGCCAGAATCGTTCAACGACCTTGCGACCTATCGAACCCAAGTCAGCATTGGATTCAGCTGACACGCGATGTTCTGGGTGTGAAGACCAAGTGGATGAACGGTAGAAGCGCGAAATGCCTAGACATCTGGAACAACAACAACGGCACTGTTTTCCAGCAATACGATTGTGCAAAAGCAAGCTACTGGCCGCAGCAGATGTTCGTAATAGATGCTGTACCTAGAGGAGAAGAAGCGCCATACTAGAGGTAAAAGAGCGGGTTTCAAGCACAGTATTAAATCCGCTCCTCTGCCTAATTAAGACGAATGATTGCACCTCTGACTGTAATGTTACCGTTGGCAGTAATATCTATATTGCCAAGAGCGTCTAATGAAAGATTACCTTTTGATTTCACTGAAATAGATTTTCCTGCATCGTTCATTTCGATTGAATGACCGCCTGTGGTTTCAATGGAAATAGATTTACTTCTATCGTCCATTTTGATTGTATGACCGCCGGCGGTTTTAATTTCGATATGGCGATCGCTATCATTGAAATACATTTTGTGACCGGCTTGAGTTTCTACCCGAATACCTGTTTTACTGCTGGCTTTATCTTCTTCGACGAACTGTAGAACATGTCCAACACGAGTTTTAATGGTGCGTAATCTGACACCCTTGCTGCCAACTGAGTCATCGACTTTTTCTGGTGGTGCGTCTTTACCATTCCATACACCGCCAATGACGTAGGGACGGTGGATGTCGCCATGTTCAAAACCGACTAATACTTCATCGTTTATTTCTGGTAAACAGTCGAAACCTCTGTTTATCCCTGCTCCCACGGCTACAACTCTCGCCCAGTCACTTGCATGTTCTTCTGTGAGAGTGGGAAACTTGACTTTCACCCTACCCCATTTCTGTGGGTCTTTGTTATCAGTCACAATTCCTACTAATAAAGTCTCAGATGGCTGTAAATGTTTTTTCGTGGATAGAGTTGTGAATAAGTTACCAGCACGTAAGCCCCGGACGCTAAAATCGGTTTCATAAACCCGCCCGTTGTAGAAATGGCGCGTTTCTGTGACATAATATTGACCACTATAGCGATCGCCTAATTCTTGCAGACGAATCACTCGCCTCGGTCGAATTTCAGGATTTCCCACTGCTTTGGCATCTGCATAAATAAATTCCCCTCCCAGTTCATCACACAAAGCCTGAGCCATCACATCTGCTTGTTTTTTACTAGCAACAGGTTTATCTACAACAATCATTTTCGGAGTTTGCAGATTGCGAAATTTACTACTGGTACTACTTCCTAGCTGATTACCTGTCTTGGTGATTTGCTTTTCTTTGTTAGCCGTTGAGCTAATCAATTTTTTTTGCGTATAGTCCCAGCCCCGCACTTCCACAGAACTCACTTGCTCAGCACTAGTGACACGGGTACTAAATTTACTAATATCAACTAGCCATTTCAAATCTAAAGAAGCTTGACTATCTACTTTGCAAAAATTTATCTTCTCCTCTGTAATAAATAGTTCAAAACCAATACGTGCTGCTCTTTCTTGCAAAAACTCCATATTAGTTTGATTTTCTTGAAAAACATACTTGTGGACTTCACCACTGTCGTCTATTTTTCCAAGATTTATACCTACTTCTTTAGCTATTTTCTTGACTATCTTGCTATCAGTTGTATTTAAAAAAGAGCGATTATAACGTCCTCTGTGAAGACGATGAGAAATATCATAGCCGCGAACAATTATATTAGCTTCAGATTTTTCATTGAAGTGAACTTCCATCCCTGTAATTTCGCCTTCAATGAGAGTTTTTGTTTTTTCAGTTCTAAAATTTTGATCTTGAGTAGTACTCGATTTGAAGCCTAACGTTACTTTCTTACCAATTTGAAAAATCTGTTCATGTCGCCAAGGTTGATTTTGCGATCGCTCAGATGTAGGAATATAACTATTATGTATCACCAGGGTAAACATTGCTGGTAAATGTAGACTTTCTTCTACAGTCATTTGCAACAAATCTTTCAGCAATTCGGGAGAAGCGGGTTGTCCTTCTATCTGAACTAAAGGGTCGCTTAAATAAAGGTTTTCGTTAGGCATAAGCTATAATTTGCGCTTCCAGCGCACCAAAGATGTGACCCAAAATCCAAAATCTAAAATCCAAAATATTAAGTTCTTCCCAGCCGCTGATTTGGCTGGCGATTTGCACCTCTAGAAGAAGATTCCCGTCCTCCAGGAAGGTTATTTTTATCTACTTCTTGCAAAGCAATATCTACCATTGCTCTGACTGGTGTGCCATCAGTCAGAAACATATTTAAAGTGTAAGTTAGACTTGTAATTACACAATAAAAATACTCTGTTTTCCATGTTAATATGTAAACTGGTGGTCGCTTGTCATTCGCTCTATCGATAGTCTCTACACCTTTTTTGATTTTGTCTATATACTTTTCCATCACCGACTCTTTCGTTTCATAAGTATCGAATAGCAATTGTTTAAGGGTGAATTTGTAAGGGTCAACACCAGAAAAGTTAACTTTAGGAAGTAGAGTAGTTCCTCTATTCCCTTGCTTGCTTTCCCATTTAACAGCTCGAGCAAAACTAACTTCTGTAGGATTAAACATTAATTCAATATCTGGTGCTTCATTGTTATAAGCTACAAGTTTGGCTTTTTCAAGTTGTGGTTTACGCTTTTGGGTAACAATAATTGCTGGAGTTGCCATTTGAGTATTTCTCCTATATTTTTTGAATAAAATTTACCAAGATAAACGACCTGAGTAACCACCATGACGTTCTCTCTCAATTTCCAAACGTTGGCGTAATCTGCTATAAATTTCACGGGCTAAAGCTTCAATATCAGCCGTGTCATCTTTCTTATCTTCTTCCTGTTTTGCAGAACTGCTTTGTACAGTCTCCGTTATTGATTCTGTGTTTTCAGATGTGGGTGCTGTGACTTCTCCACCATCAGCAAAGCCTCTAGGTGCAGGAAGATGTTTAGCAAAAATTTGTGATGATTCTGATGATGTAGAAATTTCAGAAAATTCGGAATTTTGATTATTAGATTCCCCACCGCTAAAGAAGCTTGTGAATTCATCATTATTTCCATTTAATAATTCTTGCACACTAGACCATTGAGAAGGTGTATCTGACCGTTGGGAAGGTGTGTTAGCAGTAGAATTCGCTTTTCTAAAAATTAGGGGAGGCGATGAATATTGAGGTGAAGTAACAAGTGCATCAGTCGGTTTGTTTTCAACAGTATTAAGCTGTGGATAATTGAGTATCGAAAGCTTCTGTTTTCCAACATTCAACCCCAAGGAAGCAGGAATTAAAGAATTAGATTCTTCAGGTTTGAGTTGTAATGAAGTGTCTGGAAAAGAATCGACTTTAGTCGAACTCTCTGGAGAAGTTGTTTTTTCTGGTTTTTTGGGATTGGGTATCTGTAAACTTGGAAGAATAATATCGTCGGGTGTACCGCCAGTGTTGATGTGCTGTAGTAAAGGTAGATTTTTTTGTGCATCCCTGGTATTAATGACAAACTCGCCAGGTGTCAGCATTGCAGGTACGGTATCGGACGGTGCGATGTGCTGATTATTTTGAATATGGGAGTCTGTTACTTGACCACCAGTAGCATAACCTTTAGGTGCTGGCAAATTTTGAATGATGGTATTTTGTTCAACTTCAGGTGGTGTGCTTACCTGATTTTGGAGAAAAGCTGGCTTTTCTGAGATATCTTGGTAATCTGAGGTATCAACAAAGGTTGAAATTTCAGCAGAATTGGCGATCGCACCTAGTAATTCTGACTCTACTATTTGTTCATTTTCAGCTATTTTTCGGAAAATATTCGATGTTTCCCCGACATTTGACGACACATCGATAACTTTTGCTGCTTGAACAATCTCAGGGGATACATTGCTAACTTTTGGTGTTTCAACAATCTCAGACGATGTGGCGTTGACTACTGGTGATTCAATAATTTCAGGGGATATATTGCTAACTTTTGGTGTTTCAACAATTTCAGACGATGTGGCGTTGACTACTGGTGATTCAACAATTTCAGGGGATATATTGCTAACTTTTGGTGTTTCAACAATCTCAGACGATGTGGCGTTGACTACTGGTGATTCAACAATTTCAGGGGATATATTGCTAACTTTTGGTGTTTCAACAATCTCAGACGATGTGGCGTTGACTACTGGTGATTCAATAATTTCAGGGGATATATTGCTAACTTTTGGTGTTTCAACAATCTCAGACGATGTGGCGTTGACTACTGGTGATTCAACAATTTCAGGGGATATATTGCTAACTTTTGGTGTTTCAACAATTTCAGGAGATATATTGCTAACTTTTGGTGCTTCAACAATCTTAGGTGATGCTAAGATAGGCTGACTTTCTGTAGACTCGGTGATAGTATTCTCAAGATTGTCGTTACGTTGCAGTGAAATTACATTTGCTGGGACATCTGAGACATTAACCGCCACAGTTGATTGTGACTCTGAACTTGCTAACTGTTCATTGTCATCAAATTTTTTCACAAAATTTGATATCTCTTCAATATTGCCTGAGGTAGGTGTTAATTGAACAGGCGCAGAGGCTAAAGATTTATTCGTAACACTAGAGTCAATTTCTTGTTGTACCACAATAGGACTTTTTACAACCGAAGACTCAGAATTATCTACAGCAACAGGCGGTAGAGGTTTATCGCTGTGCGCCCCTACAGTATTTTCATCATTCGCCAAAGGATAAATTAAAGTAGGTGCGTCATCAACGCCAGGTGAAGTAATTGCTGACGATAAGGGTAAATTTTCTAGAAAATTCTTAGAAACAAAATTACCTCTGTCAAAATTATTCGTGGCTTTTTCTAATATTAAATCTGGCTCGACGGCTGTAATTGCTTCAAAATTATTATTTGTATTTAGCGATTCTTGTGTCGGTGATGGAGAATTTGAGATTGGTAATATTTCTTTTTTGTGAATTACATTCCTCAGAGAAGCGGTGCTTTGATTCTCAATTTGAGAAGGAAATTCATCGGTTTCAATATCTTTTTGTAGCGGCGTTGGGCTAACTGAAATATCTGGGATATCAACTTTTTGTGATGATTGATTATTTTCAATATCTTGTTGCAGTGGCGTTAGGCTGGCTTCTGATGCTTCAGTGATTATTTGTTGTTGATTGTTGGTAAAATTATTAGATGAAATAAATGTTTTTTCGACATTATGAGGCAAAGTAAATTCTCTAGGTGAATTATCTGCTAATTCACTTGTGTTATCGTCTAATTTTTTATTTTGCTGTAATGGCAAAATATTTTTGGAAATAGTCGGTTCTGTGCTAGATAAATTAGATGGTAACTCAGAAATTACTTGCGATTCTTCCTTGGCTATATTTCTAAACAAAGTTGGTTGATCTTGAACATTAGGCGAAGTAGATGCCGTGATGCTGGGTGTGGTATTACTAATCGACTCATCATCAATTGTAGGATTATCTAAAGCAAGATTATTGTTTTCACGCAGAGGCGCCCAGGCGGAGAGAGGATCGGAAGTTTGAGATTTTAATATATCAATTTCATTTATTTGGGGAATGCTCGGATTTACCTCAGGAGATAGAGGTTCATCTGATGGTATTAAGTTATCTTGATTAAGATTAATAGGAATATTGCTTTTATCCGCAGCTTGTATGACATTTTTAGCCGCAGATGATTTGACTGATTTTTTAGTGGGAGTTTTTGTTTTTGGTTGCTGTTGAGATTTATTTGTTTGTTTGGATTTAGATTTATTTTTATTTTTACTTTGTTTTTGAATCTTTATTTCTGGCGAGACATCATTAATTGTATTATTCTCAATGACAGTTGGCAGTCTTCCTGGAATATCGCTTTTGATGACTTCAGTAGCGTTAAAATTATTATTCTCTTCTGAATCTATTGACTCAAAAGGATCGAAATCAATAAATGGAAATCCGCTGTTGATATCTGGATTATCCCAGCTATCCCAACCTATTACTGGTTGGATCGATGGTTCTTGGTCACGAGATAATAAAAATTGAGAAGACGTGACTAATGGTGCTTTGGTTTGTCTAGGACTGATAAAATTACTTCGTGAATGCAGAAAATCCGACTCTTTTCTTAAGACTAGTCTGTGAGTATTAGATAAAGATGATATTACACCAAGTGGATGAATATTGTTTCCTAATAGAGGTTGAATGACTTGCATAGTTATACTTGAAAAATAGTCAATTAACTAGAAACGAAATATCCTGTTTTGTCATTTCGTTGTACAGAATTGCCTCCTCCTGTAGTTCTGGCAACTTTTAAGCCTTCATAAGCTAAAGTTAATTCTTCAATAGCAACTGCTTTACCATCGGCTTGGAGTGCAGGTGTTTTCCAAGTTACTGGAATAGCACCAATCAAAGTCCAACTCATCATGGTTTCACCAGATTGATTAAAAATTAGAATATTGACATTCCGTCTAGATGTTCGATCTTGTTCATCAAAAACTGCATTTATCCAGTTCCAAAAACCTGGATGGTTGGTAACTCCACGTTTAAGAGTTACGTCTGCAAATTCTGTATGACCTAAATAAATTCTCTGCTGGTCGTTGACACCACCTTCTTGAAAAATGTTTTTCTTAATTTGAACACTCAAGCCTGTACATTCAGTAAAAGATGCAGCAATAGAACTATCTATTTCCACGTAAAAACGATTACTAGTGACATAATTTAATTCGTGAGTAACGTTGCCGTTATTACCATTTCCAGCCATTAAAACCACCTTTGAGAACTATAATTACCTATTCTTTCGCGCTGCGATCGCAAATCTTCTTGCAAAAGTTTATACACCTGCTCTGTGAGTTCGTTCAGCAGCAATGAATCGTTGAGATATTTACTTGCAGTTTGAGCGACTTTGCCAGCATCAGAAGTCACTGAAACCCCAGCGTATCCAGCAGTACCGCCAATGTCTCCATTAAATGTGAACAAAGTTTGTTGTTGATTTGAGTCCATAAATAAAAAAACTCTCCTAGAATCCAGGCTAAAGGTACTGCATCAGAATCAAAAGTAGCCAAAAGTCGAATTAGTCATTGGTCATTGGTCATTAGCGTTCTTACCAATGCCCCATACCCAATAAATAATAGTTGGTCAGTTGTGTTACAAGTGCGATCGCTTTAAACTAGATATTGGTATCAGCAAAATACTCATCTACCAACTGGTTGGGCATCAGAAAAAAATGAAACAACGCATCATTCAGCCCAAAAAAATTACCACCGATTCCTTCTCAATACCTGCACTGAGACAACCAACACGCGGTTTTGGTTCACAGTCCTCTGGTGTATCCCCAGCAGCGCCACATAACTCTCTAGTCCACGACATTAGTCGAATACCATTGCGCCGTCCCCAAACCAAACTCACGGTTAATCAGCCAGGAGATATTTACGAGCAACAAGCTGATAAAATGGCGCAGGAAGTCGTGGGAAGATTGGCTGAACCTGGAAATTCTTCGTCTATCCAGCGCCAACAAATGCCACAAGAGGAAGAATTACAAATGAAACCTCTCGACATTAGCACCCTACAACGAGAGTCGGCACCAGAGGAAGAGGAAGAAGAATTACAAATGAAACCTCTCGACACTAGCACACTACAGCGAGAGTCAGTGCCAGAGGAAGAGGAAGAAGAATTACAAATGAAATCTCTCGACATTAGCACGCTACAGCGAGAGTCAGTGCCAGAGGAAGAGGAAGAAGAATTACAAATGAAATCTCTCGACACTAGCACGCTACAGCGAGAGTCAGTGCCAGAGGAAGAGGAAGAAGAATTACAAATGAAATCTCTCGACACTAGCACGCTACAGCGAGAGTCCGTGCCAGAGGAAGAGGAAGAATTGCAGATGAAGCCGATGGTGCAGCGTCAGGGTGGGGCTGGGATGGCTGCTAGCCCGGACTTGGAAGTGTCCATTAACCAAGCGCGGGGGGGTGGACAGTCGATAGCAGACAACATCCGCGAACCGATGGAACAGGCGTTTGGCGCTGATTTCAGTGGGGTGAAGGTTCACACAGATAGTCAATCAGATCAGTTGAATCAGTCAATTCAGGCGCGTGCTTTCACGACGGGACAGGATGTGTTCTTTCGGCAGGGGGAATATAATCCTGGGAGTCGGGGCGGACAGGAGTTGTTAGCCCATGAGTTGACCCACGTGGTGCAGCAGAATGGAGTACCTGCTGAAGGTGTCATTCAACGTAAAGAGGTCGAAGAACTAGTTGAATTGCTAAAAACGAAAATAAACGATGTAAACGTCGAAAACAAAGTTAAGAAAGAGCAAATCATTGCTGGTTTGAAAGAAATGTCTGACGAAGACCGCAACGATCCAAACTTTGCCCGTGCCTTAGTGGAGTATGTTAAAGCCAGAAACCAAACAGAGTTCCAAATAGAAGACCTGCAACAGAATCCAGACCCAAAAATTGGGAAGAAGCATCTGCAAAGAAAATGGACTTTTAGACACTATACCACCCAGAAATATGAAACTCTCCAATCGCTAGCGCAACTGGAAGCACAGGGAATTAATGCAAGCAAAAATACCAATGTTCGAGACTGGGAAGAGTTGGGAAACCAAGGTTATGTCTTTGGACTGATAGCGATTGATGGGGAAGTTCCGAACCGGACTTGGTTGTCGAAAATGAAATATTATGCGGAGTACGACCTAAAGGAACTGAAAAGTGTTTGGGTGTCGGGGGATATGCTGACAGAAGAAGGCCGCAAACACAACAGTTATCAAGGCACAGGAGAAAATATAGTTCACCAGTTGTCAAAAATGCTCGGCTTTATTCAGCAGGACTCAGCGAATCAACTGGATGCTAAATTCAAAAATGCACTCGAAGCCAAGGTGCCGTCGGCTGACCTCGGCAATCCTCAGTGGACGGAGCTTAAATAATAATTGAAAAGTGCGATCGCTGTTCTTGTAGGGTGCGTTAATGAAATGTAACGCACCTCCGTAATGTCAATTGACGGTGCGTTACGCTGACGCTAACACACCCTACGCAATAGTGCGATCGCTCAATCGTTAAAGTTATGTGGTTTTACGTTATTTGCCGATGGCGATTTTACATCCATTAATATTTGAATACTGTACTTAGGCTATTTTCTTAAGGGAAGAGACCCGATAAATCGCCGTCTCTACAATAAGCGATCGCAACCTAAAATATCAACGATTCCCGACCCCATACCCCACAAAAAAGAATCAACTACTTTAAAGCCTTATCTCATCAAAACTTTGATTATTGAGTACATAATTAATACATATTAATAGATGCCATATTGCAAATGAGATAATAATATTTGCAATATGTATTGAAAGTTAACTTCATAGCAGAAATAGGCAATAGGTCAACAGCGTGCTTATCTTCAGCTTTTTTAATCAAACCGGATTCCTCATGACAAATGTCTAGAGTCAAAGTCATTTGCAAAGGACAAATGACCAATGACCAATGACCAATGACCAATGACCAAGGACAAAAATCAAATTATGAACAAAACCTTTGCAACTATCGACGGGAATGAAGCTGTTGCCCGCGTTGCTTACAAATTAAATGAAGCGATCGCCATTTATCCTATCACCCCCTCTTCAGCAATGGGTGAATGGGCGGATGCTTGGTCGGCGGAAGGTCGTCCGAACTTGTGGGGGACTATTCCCAGTGTTGTGCAGATGCAGAGTGAAGGAGGAGCCGCAGCTGCTGTACATGGAGCATTACAAACAGGTTCCCTGAGTACCACCTTTACGGCATCTCAGGGATTATTGTTGATGATACCCAACCTCTACAAAATTGCTGGTGAATTAACTAGCGCTGTGGTTCACGTTGCAGCACGCTCCCTGGCGACTCATGCTTTATCGATTTTTGGTGACCATAGCGACGTTATGGCGGCTAGGGCTACTGGTTTTGCTCTGCTGTGTTCGGCTTCAGTGCAGGAAAGTCAAGACTTTGCTCTCATTGCTCATGCTGCTACCCTAGAGGCGCGAGTCTCATTTATGCATTTCTTTGATGGTTTCCGCACCTCCCATGAAGTGCAGAAAGTCAAACTGCTTGCAGATGATGATTTGCGATCGCTCATCGATCATAACCTAATACTCGCCCACCGCAGCCGCGCCCTCACCCCAGACCGCCCAGTGTTGCGCGGTACTGCCCAAAACCCCGATGTCTACTTCCAGTCCCGTGAAGGCGCTAACCCTTACTACAACGCCTGTCCCGAAATTGTCCAGCGCATCATGGACAAATTTGGAGAACGCACAGGCAGGTATTACCAAATCTATGAATATTATGGAGCTAGCGATGCCGATCGCGTCATCGTTCTCATGGGTTCCGGCTGTGAAACCGTCCATGAAACAGTAGATTATCTCAACGCCCGTGGTGAAAAAGTTGGTGTGGTGAAAGTGCGACTTTATCGCCCCTTTGATGTCCAGAGATTTGTTGCAGCTTTACCTAGTAGTGTAACAGCGATCGCCGTTCTCGACCGCACCAAAGAACCAGGTAGCGCAGGTGAGCCATTGTATTTAGATGTGGTGGCTGCGATTCATGAAGCGTGGGGCATGGGGGCATGGGGGCAGAGGGGTAGAGGGGCAGAGGGGAAAGATTGCTCTCCTGCTCCCCTGCTCCGCTGCTCCCCTGCCCCTCTGCCCAAAATCGTCGGTGGTCGCTACGGTCTTTCATCCAAAGAATTTACGCCGGCGATGGTAAAGGGGATTTTTGATAATCTTGCCCAAAGTCAACCGAAGAAGCATTTTACTATTGGTATTAATGACGACGTTACTTACACTTCTCTCGACTTTGACCCCAATTTCTCCACAGAATCAAATGGTGTTGTCAGGGCTATGTTCTATGGATTGGGTTCAGATGGTACAGTTGGTGCTAACAAAAACTCCATCAAAATTATTGGTGAAGAAACCGATAATTATGCCCAAGGTTACTTTGTCTACGATTCTAAAAAATCTGGCTCGATGACCGTTTCTCATTTGCGCTTTGGTAAAGAGCCAATTCGCTCGACTTACCTAATAGACCAAGCTAACTTTATTGGTTGTCATCACTGGGGATTTCTCGAACGTATAGACGTTTTAAAAGCTGCTACTCATGGGGCAATTTTGCTGCTTAATAGTCCCTATGATGCAGATAGCGTCTGGGAAAATTTACCGCTAAAGGTGCAGCAGCAAATTATCGATAAACAGTTGAAGTTATACGTAATTAATGCCAATCAAGTCGCCCGTGAAAGTGGCATGGGTGGCAGAATTAACACTATCATGCAAGTGTGCTTCTTTGCTTTAGCGGGTGTCTTGCCACAAGAAGAAGCGATGCCTGCGGCGAGCTACGCTAACGCTAAAATCAAACAAGCGATCGAAAAGACTTACGGTAAAAAAGGTACAGAAGTTGTCCGCATGAACTTGCAAGCCGTAGACAACACCTTAGAAAACTTACATAAAGTAGATATCCCACAGACTCCTAATTCTTGTACAGACGCGATTAATCGCGTCTCTACTCCTAACTCCGCTCCCAAATTTGTCCAGGAAGTTTTAGGTAAAATCATGATTTGGGAAGGTGATGATTTACCTGTCAGCTCGCTACCCGCTGATGGTATCTTTCCCGTAGGTACTGCCAAATGGGAAAAACGTAACGTTGCCCAAGAGATACCTGTGTGGGAGCCGGATGTCTGCGTTCAGTGTGGTAAGTGCGTCATGGTTTGTCCCCACAGTGCTATCCGCGCAAAGGCTTATCAAAACGATGAGTTAGTTAATGCACCACAAACCTTCAAGTCAATTAATGCCAAAGATAAAGACTTCGCCAATCAAAAATTTACCATTCAGGTAGCTCCAGAAGATTGTACGGGATGTGCAATTTGTGTAGAAATTTGCCCTGCCAAAAATAAAGCTGAGCCATTGGGGAAAGCGATTAATATGGCACAACAATTGCCATTGCGGGAACAAGAGCAAAAAAATTGGGATTTCTTTTTAAATTTGCCTAATCCTGATAGGCGGCAATTGAAATTAAACCAAATTCGCCAACAACAATTGCAAGAACCTTTATTTGAATTCTCTGGTGCTTGTGCGGGTTGTGGTGAGACACCTTACTTAAAATTATTAACACAATTGTTCGGCGATCGCGCCATCATCGCCAATGCTACAGGATGTTCTTCAATTTACGGCGGTAACCTCCCCACAACTCCCTGGACAACCAACGCCCAAGGACGCGGCCCTGCATGGTCTAATAATTTATTTGAAGATAACGCCGAATTTGGTTTTGGCTTTCGTTTGTCTGTGGACAAACAAGCCGAATTTGCAGCGGAACTTTTGCAACAATTAGCGAGTGGGGAATGGGGCATAGGGCATGGGGAATTGGGAATACCTCACGAGTTGGTACAGTCTATTCTCAATGCCAAACAAAACACTGAGGCTGATATTTGGGAACAACGAGAACGGGTAGCGCTGTTGAAACAAAAGCTAGATGAACTGTTATCCCATGACGCCACTTGCTTCAAGTCGGCAAAGCCGCCCAACGCAGTGGCTCCCCCATGCCCCATGCCCCATGCCCAAATCCAAAATCTCAAATCCCTCGCAGATTACTTGGTGAAAAAAAGCGTTTGGATTGTTGGCGGTGATGGTTGGGCTTATGATATTGACTTTGGCGGTATCGACCATGTGCTGGCTAGCGGTCGCAATGTCAACATCTTAGTCATGGACACAGAAGTATATTCCAACACAGGCGGTCAATCTTCCAAAGCCACACCACGAGCCGCAGTTGCCAAATATGCCGCCAGTGGTAAGCCTGCGCCAAAGAAAGACTTGGGTATGATTGCCATGACCTACGGAAATGTCTACGTAGCGAGTGTAGCCCTTGGTGCTAGGGATGAACATACCCTAAAGGCATTTTTAGAAGCAGAAGCTTATGATGGGCCATCGCTGATTATTGCTTACAGCCATTGCATCGCCCACGGCATTAATATGACTACAGGGATGAATCATCAAAAAACTCTGGTAGAATCAGGTCGTTGGTTGTTGTATCGGCATAATCCAGAGTTGCAAAAACAAGGTAAAAATCCCTTGCAATTGGATATGCGATCGCCAACACAACCTGTAGAACATTCAATGTATCAAGAAAATCGCTTCAAAATGCTCGCTAAGAGCAAACCCGAACTTGCCAAACATCTGTTAGAACAAGCCCAAGCCGAGGTAGATGCACGTTGGCAAATGTACCAATATCTGGCAAAACGCGAGACTATATCAGGTTCGGTTAAATACTTATAACATCTGTAGGTTGGGTTGAGGAACGAAACCCAACGCTTGATCCTTGTTCATGTTGGGTTTCACTACCGTTCAACCCAACCTACATCGAGAAGTTTTATTATAAGTAATCACCCGAACTTGATATTATTTAAACATTTGCAGTGGTTTTGGTAGCAAACGCGATCGTTTTCGTTACAAATATTGCAATTTTGCTTATTAGCGGTGTGGTTTACAGCAGTTTTCATGTATTTGAACCACATCAGTATTAAACAAAGAACTGATTAAAAATTTATTACGGAGTGATGCTATGCGCGAGTCTGTAATTTATCAGGATATCCAGCAGGAAAAAGCTTTATCAATTATAATACGACAACTGCGCCGTAAAGTCGGAACTGTTCCACCTTCACAGCTATTGAAAATTCAAGCTTTAGACTCAGCACGGTTGGATGATTTAGCAGAGGCTTTACTTGATTTTTCGAGTTTAACCGATTTAGAAGCTTGGTTAGCGCAAAATCAAGGTTAGTCAGGCTAGAGCGATCGCACTTTCTCAGATTACAGCAACAGCAATTCCATCATCAAAATCATACAGGCGATCGCACGTAAAGATATAAGCTCTCGTCAACAAACACATGATTTTCCCTATCAAGCTTTGCTTGTTCGTTGTATCTGACAGATTATAGTGCGTAGGCGTAGCCCGTCCTAGACATCGCACTTTGTTCAATTAGAGCATAACTAAAATTGTAAAGGCGATCGCTCATCACTAAAATCTCTTTGCATAATACCAATTTGAAAAAAGAATCCCACAAATACACCACTTGTAGAGACGCGATTCATCGCGTCTTCATCCAACGATGTGTTGCAAAGATTATTTGAATTGATAGGGAATAGGGAATAGGGAGTAGGGAATCAGCCTTTGCGAGGTTGCGGAGTTTTTTCAAGAATCAAATAGGAGTTCCATAGGACTCTGAATTCTGAATTCTAAATTCTTCAATTTGGCTTCCCTGTAATCGTAAATGCTGCCCAATAATAGGGATGATTATAAAGCTTTTTATCTGATGGCATTTTGCTATTTCTATATAATTGTGTTGCTAAATAAGCTCTAATTCGTACTTCCTCAGGATGCAAATTGTTGAGTACATATTCATACCATTTTGTCAATTCTCCAGCAGTTAGTTCTTTCAGCCATAGTGTTGCTTCAGCTAAGGCTATAACTGCTGATTTATCTGGCTGTAATCGGCGGTAAAATTCTACGATCGCCAAGGCACTCGCTGAAGATTCCACAGTCCACAAAGTACTCACTACATAAGGAACGCCCTGATTCAAAAAACCATTAACTAAACTGACATATTCGCTGCTGCTAATGTAAGTACTGGTACTGACATTTTCACAAGCAGAAAGAGTAACAAGGTTGTAACTTGCGAGATTTTGTTGAAAAATTTCTTCTAAAGTCAGTTTGTCTTCACCTGCTAATGCCAACTCTGATTTTTTCGGTTCATTTAAATTATTAGTGACATAACCCGTAAAATGAAAAATATTGTAATTATCAAATAAGGCATTTTTGACAATATCTTTCGTAGCTTGTGAACCCTGAATTCGCTGGATATTATCAAACATTTGGCTGACAAGTTCCGACTCCATTTTGGCAAATTTCAATGCAGGATAACCTGCACTTTCAGGATGTTCAATACTGAGTAAGAACTGATTTTGCCACTGCAAAATATCTTGATTTTGTATTGATAAACCTATTTGGGCACTAGGCAAATAAGTAACGGTGAAATTTGACTCGATATTTGGTAAACTTTCCTGGGATGGAGGAGAGATATGGAAAAGGGTGTGAATAGGCAATCTGTATAAATCCCGGTGAGGAATTAAAATCAGTTGGGTGATGCCTTCAAGTTCCTGGGCAATTGTAGAAATATTCAAGATTTCATACAATTGCAACAGCTTTTGTTCCATATCCACTCGCCAAGGATGCTGAATTTTACTTTCTTTATCTTGGGCTGTGGTGCGATATTCTTGGTATTGTTGATGCCAATCTTCTAGCCAATTTTCAAATTCAATCAGCCGTCGCACTGCTTCAGGTAGGGGCAATTCGTTGAGACGGATAGCCTCTTCTCCTAAAGCGATCGCGCCAACATCTTGGATGGGTGTAAATAGAAGAATCGGTGATGGCGCTTGGTCTTTGAGAATGAAAGTTTGCAGAGCGACTGGACTAATATGCCAGTAAATAATTGCTGTTGTGGGATTGAATAGTTCTTGAATCGCACCATAATGCGGTGAGTAAATATTATGACCCCAGCCAAAAAGCTGCCAATTTAAACAAGCGTTTTTGCTTTGTTCGGCAATTTCCCAGGCTTCTACCACATCACCAAAATCCACAGCTAAATCAACTGCCAATTGGTCGAAGCCGATAAATTTTAAAGCTAACTGTTTTTTACTTTCTTCAGAACGAGTTTCTTCACTGAGTAATTGTTGCAATAAATCTCTGCCTCGTTGCAGTAATTCTTGCAATTGTGTTGTTTGTCCCAAACCCATCAGCACTTTGCTTAGGGATTGCAAAACTTCTAAATGTAATTGGGGAAAATATTCTAATGTCAGGGTTAACAGTGCTTGATGGTACTCGGATGCAGCTTTACGCCAATAATCACGGGGATTCGGCTGTTTCTTACCTTGGTCATAGTAAGTGTTAGCGATCGCCACATGCAATCTACCCCAACCTTCTGGGTGGGTATCTGTACGCAGATGTTTTAACCCTTCTTCGTAGCTGGCTAATTTCCCTTCGTAGCCTATTTGTTGTAAGGCAGGATTTGTGGCTGTGATACTACTGGACAAATTCCGCAATAAGTTAGCATCCACTAAATTACCGACGGCGGTTCCCCGACCAATCCAAGCTTCCCAGTAATCTTGTTTAATTTGCAAAGCGTTGTCATAACAAGCGATCGCTTCGACAAATTCTTCCAAATAAAACAATGCGACTGCCTGATTATACCAAGCTAGGTGGAAGTCGGGTTTAATGGCGATCGCTTGGACATAGGAAGCTATAGCTTCTTGGCGGCGTCCTAAGTTATCTAAAGCTATACCCCGGTTGTACCAAGCCAAATAAAAGTCGGCTTGGACTGAAAGCGCTTTGTCCCAGGAAGCGATGGCTTCTGACCACCGTCCTAAATTAAATAATACTACACCCCTGTCTATCCACACCTCATGGTAGTCTGGGTCAACTTCTAGCGCCCTGTCGTAAGATGTAATCGCCTCTGCAAATTGTTCGTCTACAGCTAGGGCTATGCCTCGGTGATACCAATTTTCTGGGTCTTGTGGTTGCAAATCGAGGGCTTGGTCATAGCTAGAAATTGCTTCTCGTAGCCAGCCTAATTTCAGCAATGCTAAACCTTTACTAGACCAAGCTTCTTGGTAGTCTGGCTTGATTTCGATCGCTTTGTCAAAGGAAGCGATCGCTTCTTCAAAATATCCCAATTCTCCCAGAGTTCCACCCCTGTTGTACCAAGCTTTGTAGAAGTCAGGTTTAAGTTCGATGGCTGTTTCATAAGAAGCGATCGCTTCTTGAAAACGTTCTAAATGAAACAGCGTCAAGCCGCGATTAAACCAATATTCCCAAAATTCGGGTTGCAGTTCAATAGCTTGGTCATAAGAAGCGATCGCGCCTGACAAATCACCTGTTCTCGCTTGTTGAAGAGCTTGGTAAAACCACCCTTGAGCTTGGTTAACAGGATCGTTGCCATATCGCTCAATAATACTTGAAGAATTGTTGCTTTGAACTACCAAGTTAGAAGCAAGTTGCTGGACTAAACTACTACTTTGATCCAACCTCACCCATAACTCATCTAAAGTATTGGCTACATTTGGTTCTAAATTCGCCAAAGTGTTATCCCAAGTTCCCTCTGAGTCAGTTGTTGCTAATTCAGTCCTTTGCTTAGCAGGAAGGAAATTTGTCGCTGTTCTAGTTTGAGCATCTTCCTGTTCATCGTCCCACCTCAGCTGAGCTAATGTAGTGATTGAATCTTTCGCTGGGGGGAGAGGGAGATTTGTGGGTATTGTGCTTTGGACATCTTGTCGTTGATACTCAAATACCTGTTCCTCTGAGTCCTCGGTCAATATTTCTTCAACAGAGGCATTTTCAGGTACTGGCGTTATTGTTTGGGCATAAGCCTCATCATACTCCCATAACTGTTCGCCTAAATTACCGATTAACTCTTGTCCTGGCGAAGTTAGGAAAATTTCGTCATCTGCTGTAGTTTCTATGACATCTGGCTCATCATACTCCCATAACTGTTCGCCTAAGTCGCGGATCAGTTCTTGTCCAGGAGTAGTTTCTGTGACATCTAGCTCATCATATTCCCATAACTGTTCGCCTAAATCGCGGATCAGTTCTTGCCCAGGAGTCAATTCAACTAGATTTTCGGCCTGGTTGTCCTCATACTCTATTTCTGTGGGTAAGTTTTGCATCAGCCGTATGCCAATCTCATAGGCAACATCTCCAATTGTGCCGATACCAAGTTCTCCCAGCTGTACCATCTGTATTGCTAACTGTTGATTTGGCACTGGTGAAGCTAGCAAGCTTTCGCCAAACATCACCAACCAATCTATCCAGCGTTCAGCCGGAATGCGATTTTCGATTCCTTGCAGATACCTCAATGCCCACTGGCGTCCTCGTGCTTGATGCACGCCTTCCAGCAATTGGATAAAAAAGTATTCCAAATCAGCATCGGTTAGTTCTGGTAGAACCTCTACCAGATTGTGTCCTCTTGCACCCTTGAGAGAACGAGTCTGCTTAGTTGCAATTAGGCGCTTTAAAAACCTTTTAAGCGACTGCGATATCCGCCTGAGCATCTGCCACACTCTTGGATTTTGTTTTTCTAGATTGTAGCCATCGTTGTGTTAAAAAAGTCATGAATTACGTAAAAACCCATTATATCCGTACAGCGCTTCTGTGGCAGGCTACTAAAAAATACACAAAAGTTCAAGATTACAGCGTTACACGCTGCCAATTTTAGATTTTAGATTTTAGATTTTAGATTATTTCGGTTCATGCCCGGCCACCTTAAGAGTCCAAAAAATCCTCTCATCCAAAATTTATGAAAATCCGACGCTCAATAGCGTCTCTTGCGCGTCTCGTAGAGAAGGCTTTACGCTGCGCCATTAACCCCCTACCCAGAGTAGTCTGTTTCAATCCAAAATCCAAAATTTAAAATCCAAAATAGATTGACATTGGGAAGTAGTTAATTTTCTGTTTGCTCCGTAGTCGGTTGACCACCGGGATATAATTGGCTAATTAATGCCTGCACAAGAACTTGTGGATCGTCGGTTTCAACAGCCAACTGCTGGGCAATCTGCTGGCGTAAATTTTCATCCTGCTGCAACATCACAAACAGCTCTTCTAGAGTGACAGTTTGATATTCTCCCTCTGGGACATTTTCTTGTTCATCTGCTTCCTGGGATACCGGGGTGGTTGGTTGAGATGGCAAAGGAGTACTCACAGCATCCGGCCCTTCATATTCCCAAATTGGCTCGCCTTGATTGCGTGTTAACAACTGCATCCCGATATTATAGGCAACATCACTGATTTCTCCGATGCCCAGCTCACCCAATTGTACCAACCGCGCAGCCATTTCATTATTAGGTGTGGGTGATGCTAGCAACTTTTTACCAAAGCGCTCCAACCATTCAACCCAGCGTTCAGTTGTAATCCGATGTTCAATATTATGCAGCCACTTGCGTGCCCAAGCTTCCCCTCGTGCTTGATGTACTCCTTGCAACAGTTCGTTGAAGAGAAATTCCAGATCCGTATCGCCGAGGGGTGGCGCTGGTTCTTTTTGCACATTCCCCCTAACTTTTGAGCCACTCTGTTTTCCTCCAAACAAGCTCTGAAAAAGCTTTTTGAGCCATTGAACTAGCCGCTTGAGCATCTGCTGCACCATTGAGTATTGTGTTTATCCTTAAGATTGTAGCGATCGCATTGCGCTATGGCGTTAGTTCCGTCAAGAAAATTCTTTAGGGAGTGGGGAATAGGGAGTGGGGAGATGGGGAGATGGGGAGAAAAACTAATGACAAATGACTAATGACTAATGACCAATGACTAATGACCAATGACAAATGACTAACATTAGAACAAATGTACTAAATGATATGCTATAATTCGGATGCATTGATGGCGAAATCATAGTTCAAAGATATGTTCTCTTGCTTTGCTTCTCTTAGTGCCAAAATTTACAAGTTCAATTTAGTGCAATCGGAATGGCAACATCGACAAACAAAGCAGGTGCAAGATATTAAAATTATTGAATCCCAAGTTCGACTCGGTGCTATTAATCAACGTTAAAAGGCATTGAAGTCTATATTTCCATGTCTTACGAACCCCTGCACCACAAGTATCGCCCCCAGAGTTTTGCTCAACTGGTAGGCCAAGAGGCGATCGCCACCACCCTCACCAATGCGATCGGCACATCGAAAATTGCCCCCGCTTATTTGTTTACTGGCCCTAGAGGTACAGGGAAAACTTCTAGTGCGCGAATTTTAGCTAAATCTCTTAATTGTCTCAAAAGTGACAAGCCCACCGCTGAACCCTGCGGTGTCTGTGATGTTTGCCAGGGAATCACCAAAGGCTATTCGTTAGATGTAATTGAAATCGATGCCGCGAGTAACACTGGTGTCGATAATATCCGCGAGTTGATTGAAAAAGCTCAGTTTGCTCCTGTCCAGTGTCGCTATAAAGTTTATGTGATTGATGAATGCTTAACCGGAGATTCTCTAGTCTTTACTGATGAGGGACTTGACAGAATTGACGATCCCAAAATTAAAGACAAGAAGGTTCTGAGTTACAACGACTCATCACACAAGTGGGAATTTAAGAAAGTTGTCAGGTGGTTAGACCAAGGAGAACGGCAAACCGTGGTTATCAAGACAACTAATCGAGAAATTAGATGTACGGATAATCATTTGATCGGGACAAACCAGGGATGGATACCAGCAAAGGACGTAAAAGAAGGAGTGAAGATACTATCCCCTATGAATGTGGGTGTCGCATCCTCATTTACAAATTTGGTATCGATGGACGTACCCGGAGATTTGTTAGGGGACACCAGTTTAGCATCCCCTCAATGGATTACAAGTTTGGAAACAGTCGAATCTGTTCACCTCGCTGAGGTTGAGCGAGTTTATGATATTGAAGTGGCGGATAATCATAACTTTGTGGCAAATGGACTTTTGGTGCATAATTGCCACATGCTCAGTAATCAGGCATTCAATGCGTTATTAAAAACACTAGAAGAACCACCAAGGCACGTAGTTTTTGTGTTGGCAACAACAGACCCACAAAGGGTTTTACCGACAATTATTTCACGTTGTCAGCGGTTTGATTTTAGACGTATTCAGTTAGAGGCGATGGTTAAGCATTTAAGTGCGATCGCCTCTAAAGAAAACATTCATATTTCACCCGATGCTGTGACTTTGGTAGCCCAACTTGCTCAGGGGGGGTTACGGGATGCTGAAAGTTTGCTTGACCAATTGGCTTTATTAGCGGGTGAAGTGACGCCGGATAAAGTTTGGGATTTGGTGGGGACGGTAAGCGAACAAGACTTATTGGCGCTTTTAAATGCGATCGCTCAAGATAAACCAGAAACAGTTCTCGACTGTACCCACTACATCCTAGATCGTGGTCGAGAACCGCTGACTATTCTGCAAAATCTCGCCGGTTTTTACCGCGATTTACTGATTGCCAGAACAGCACCCAACCGCCATGATTTGGTTGCTTGTACTCAGCAAACTTGGAAAGCCCTGGTGGAGTTTGCCCAAAACTGGCACATGAGCATGATTTTAGCCGGACAGGAACACCTGCGAAAAGCTGAAGTGCAAATCAAAAACAGTACCCAGCCGCGTTTGTGGTTGGAGGTAACAATATTAGGCTTGTTACCCAGTGCAACGAATATTCAGCCACAAGCCCCAAGTATCCAACCCCAAGTTAATACGCCTGCTGTATCTCCAAATTATCCTCCAGCAGTTGCCCAAAATTATCCAGTCTCTTCTGTACCTTTAACTAATGGGCAAACAAATCACAACGGAGCAAACCATCATCTAGCAGGTGTCCAAAATCACCGCGTCACATCATCTTCCCCAGGTGAACGGCAAACAAATCATAATCCTGCAAACCATCATCAAACAACTGCCCAAAATCAGCCGATCACATCATCTCCCCCAAATGATAGGCAAACAAATCACAATTCTGCTGCTAACTCGGTTTCATCACCAACTCCAGAACCTGTAGCTGTTCCTGTACCACCTGTGGACATTGAACCAGTAACTTCAGAAGTTGTTGGTGCGGCACAGTATGACTTAGGCCAGGTTTGGCAACAGGTGCGGGCTAATTTTCCCATGCCTTCCAGGCAAGCTTTACTGGGGCAAATGTGCCAGCTAATAGAGTTTAACGGGACTGTAGCGCGTGTTGCTGTCAAAGGCTCTAAATGGTATGAAACACTTAAATCTGATCTGCCGATGATAAAGGCAGCTTTCCATAAGACTTTTGGGTGTGAAGTTCAGGTAAATCTAGAACAAGTAACCTCTGTAACTCCTACTTCAACCAGAAATAATCCTGCACCAAAAGACTCTACTCGCCCTCAACAAGCACCTGCTTCCAGTTATAACGGGCAAGTTCAGCCTCCAGCACCAGCACCACAGCCAGTTACTCCACCACCAGCAACACCAACCGCACAAGTAAAAACCGAGTCGCCAGCAAGAAATGGCAATGGGATGAATGGAAATGGGGTAAAAACTTTGCCTCCACAACCAACCCAAGCACCCCCAGCTAATTGGGAACCGGATGAAGTGGCGATCGCAGCTCAACATTTAGCAACATTTTTCAACGGTCAAGTCATCCGCTTCACAGATGACTCAACAGAATTTTCTGATTCCATGACTACACCTGAATGGGTAGAAGAATCAGAAGTGGATGATGAATAAATTGGGGATTGGGGACTGGGGACTAGGTATTGGGAATAGGGCATGGGGCATTGGGCACAGGAGGCAGAGGAGCAAAGGGGCGGAGGGGAAAGATTGCAGCAACTTCTCCTCTGCTCCTCTGCTCCTCTGCCCCCCTGCTCCCTTATCCCCATACCCCAGTCCCCATCCCCTATTCCCCATTCCCTGTATGCAAGGTTTTCACCCATTTCAGGCGCTTTGGTCTGACGGACATCCGGGCGGTAGTACTGCTCATGACTACTAGCCAGTGCAACATGTATAAACTGCCGCGTACAGTCTGTAACAGTAAGATAAAATACGTAGAAAAGGAGAACTTCTGATCTTGACGTATCCGCCTCAAGCCTGTAAACATGCCCACCATTGACATTGTGACAGACAAGCTTGTGATGGGACTTAACATTGGTGGACGATGACGAGCGATCGCCATTAATAAATCTGGTACTGCTGCTGTGGGCAAAATATACATAATCAGCATAAACATCAGCAAATCCCAGCTTTTGCGCCCTCCCATGCGGTTTTTGAGAATTAAATCCCAATAATCCAAGTAGCGCTGATATCCGCCTTCTGCCCAACGGTTGCGCTGATGCCAGAGTGCAACTGCCTTTGTCACTCCTTCTTCTTGGACTGCTGGATGGAAAACACACTCAATATCCCATTTTTGCAAATGTAAGCGGATTGTTAAATCCAAGTCATCGGTAATGGTTTCTTCATTCCAGCCACCGCAGCTTAAAAGGGCTGAACGCCTGACAAATTGACCATTGCCCCGCAATTCGCCAATGCCACCAAGGGCTGTCCGCTGTTGCTGAAACCAGGTATCAAGTGCCATTTCTGCCATTTGACCCTTAGTCCAAAAATTTTCTTTGGCGTTGGCGATCGCTTTTCGCACCTGCACCGCCCCGACGTTTTCTCTTTGGAATAAAGGTATTACCTGTGATAATAAATCTGGCGTCACTTGGGCGTCAGCATCAAACACAGCGATGATTTCGCCCTTGGTCAGCGGTAATACTTGATTCAATGCGCCAGACTTGCCACCACCAGCGTCTGCTGAACGGGTGAGTACTTTCAGTTTGTCATATTTCTGCTGTAGTTCTGCTAATAAATGGGGGGTATTATCGGTACTGCGATCGTCAATTACCCATACTTCGTATTTGCCATCTGGATAATCCAGATTACAAAGATTTTGGGCTAATTTAGCAATTACCGCTTCCTCATTTTTTGCAGCCACTAACACAGATATATAGGGATAATCTCCCTGCATTTCTTTTGGATAGCGACGAGGTTTAGTAAACACTACCACCAAAGCATGAAGGCCTAGAACGGTGGTCAATCCTAGTATAAATATAGATGCCCAAGAAACTAAATGTAGAGCGATCGTGCCACTCCAGACGATAGTCAAGACCAGAGCCGCTTTACGTCTACGACCTTGAAACCGGGATGGTAGAGACACAGTTTCTGTCTCTAACACAGACTCCTCATCTACTGAGAGGTCAGACAACAAGGAGTTGAGTGGATCAAGCTCTTGATAAGAATCTTTTTCGGGCCAGGAATTCGCTGGCATAGGTTGCGTTGCTTGATTCAAAAACCACTATTTGTCTACAGTTAGTAATTTTACGGACAAATATCCCTAACTACTTTTCCCGAAATTACTCGGAATGGGCAAACTGTAATACCCGCTATCCCTAAGCCAAGAGCTTCCGGGACTACCGTTGTTGTCACTGGTACTGTGCTTAGTGACCTCGCATCAACCACATTTGCCACTCTTATACACAGGCTTGATTACTTTGATAGCCCCTTGGCCAGCAAGCTTGTCAAGTATGGAGTTTCACTAACGGAGACTCCAGTTTAGGCGAAGTGATAGCAAGTTAGCAGCACCTTGTCCTTGGGAAAAACAGCAATAACAGTATCCACCACCACTTGAAAGCAGGGATTTTTTAGTGTATTGCCCCCAACTTCGATAAAAGTTAATGCAGCCTTATTGTAACCGAAATTTTAATATTTCTTAGCAGTAACTTCATTTATTGGGTATTGTCATTTAGTCATTTGTCATTAGTTTTTCTCCCCATCTCCCCACACTCCCCACACTCCCCACTCCCCATTCCCCATTCCCTACTATGTGCCTTAGACACATTTTTTGGGAATACTACTAAGAGCTTATCCCCAGTTGCCAACTAACTTCAGGAATATTTAACAATGTCTATTGAGCAACTCCAACCAGCCACTCAACAACAAGCCAGTGTTTACTTACCTTACGTTCAGGGCGCTAAAAGGAATTTTTTACCCTTTGCCATTAGTCTTTATCAAAAAGGGGTCTTGGAGGGACACCGAAAAATAGAAGCTAGTGAGCATGTCCCTTTTGTCGCTTCCTGGAATGTTGCTACTCTACCTTCAGATTTAACACGTTGTCGAGTACAGTTTGATGGCAATGCTGAACTGAGTTACGAACTAATGATGGCCAGTTTCGAGTTTATTAATTTTTTAATTGAACTTATGGAAAACTATAAACGTTACCGCGCCACCGATTTTTCACAAGCGTTTTATCGCAAGCTGCTACGCATAGATGATTGATGGAACTCAGCCGAACTTTTGCCAGTTCGGCTGCTACGAGAAATAAAATTCCCGATTTTTTAGATAAGTCGCCAATCAGAGTCACAAAAGATTAGTTTTATTTGAATTTTTTAACTAGGAATTACTGGAGTGTGGCAATGTTATTCGATGTTTATTTGTGCCCACCTGCTTAGTAATGTATAATAATTTTCAAGAATTCAGGGTGCTTGTCAAGCATTAAAGTACTTGCTGGCGCTGCCCAAGCATATTGTATGTATAAATCTGCAATCACCGTTACCGTCAAATTGTTCGCCGCCTATCAAGAAGCTTTTCAGCTTTCAGAACTGGTACTGGAATTTCCTAATGGTACTCCGGTTAAAGCAGTATGCGATCGCCTCATAGTCGAACACCCCCAACTCTCCCAATGGCGGAACATCACCCGCTTTGGGATTAATCTCATATTTGTCGAACCAGATACCCTCCTAGAAGATGGCGATGAAGTTGTGTTAATTCCGCCAGTTAGCGGTGGATAGAGGAGATGAGGAGGGAGGCAGGGGAGGCAGTCCAGGCAGGGGGAGCAGGGGAAGAATAACTCTTAACTACTGACTCCTAACTCCTAACTCCTAACTCAGGACTCTACTTTACCTTGGCGCGGAAGCGGACAAAGCCGTAAACATCTTTGACTAGAGTCGGTAAATCTGGACTGCGGGTGATATTCACCACTACAGCGCCATTGGTGTTTGTACCGCAGGATGATGGGGCTGACTCGTTAGCAGGATAAAAACGTCCGCGATCGCCATCTGCAACATCGCTTAGGTAAACTGTAGGAGTACTAGAACTAACTGCAAGGGCAATACCTTGATTTGCTGCTGGTAAGCCGCCATCACTGGGTGCATTACCATCAAAAGCAGTGGGAATAAAAGTAGCATTACTAGGAACTAAGTCGCAGAATTTAACGTTAGTAGCATCATTCGGTCCCTTGGAAAGAAAGTAGATAGTGTATTCCAACTCATCTCCTGGCTTCACAGTCCCAGCATTAATCAATCCCCGCAAATAGCCAGCAGGCCATTTTGCATCGTTATCATCAGAAGCGTAAGGTTCTGGTGTATAGTTGGCAGCATTTATCGCCACGTCGCTACGACCATCTACTATGTCAGTTAAATCTTGATTATTGATGCGGGTGATGCGTTTGACTAACAACAGCTTTGCATTCACAGCATTAATAATGTTGAATGTAGCTGGTTCACTTACACCAGGATAATAAGTCCATAAATCCAACCCTTTAGTATCTCCAAAAGAGCCGTTGCATGATGTCCCAGCGTTACCAGCGTTACCAGATTGACCAAATTTCCGGTCGTTGCTAGCGGTATCGAAACCGTTAATTGGGTCGCTAAAAGCTGGGTTTGGTGGATTAATCCCACAGAGTACTTGACCAGTTGTACCAATTTGAGTCTCACCGATTGTTTTATAACCGCGATCGTCATAAAATCCTCTGGTGTTGCCTATAGGATTAGAGGCATTCAGCATTGTAATGGTAGGGCCACCAGTAAAATTGTTTTCCGCGTCTAGCAAGGGAAAGTGATATTCACCTCCATAAGTTCTGACACGAACTTTGTAATTACTGCCAACCGGAAAATAATTGTCACTGTTATCTTTACCATCCCAATTAATTACTTGCGGTCCCGTTGTAGGCATAATTCCTCGCAAAAGTCGGTTTTGGGAGTTAGTGGGGTCAAAATTGCTGCCGTCTCGGCTGATAACGAGTTCGTAAGTACCTGCAAGATTGCTGTCAAAGCTCAAAGTACCCCCTGTCTCGTAAGAACTGTTATTTCCTCCAGCTGTGCCGTTGAATTGTAAATTACCAACAACAGGAATAATTGGGCTAAGGGGAATACCAGTTCCCTCTAAAGTCCCATCTCGTCCGTAACGCTCAACGTATGGAAGTACATTGCTGTCGATGGAGTTCAAAAAGGTAGCATATTGGGGACGAGCCAAGCTAACACCACCTTGGGGATTTGCCAACTGACTATCCGCCCCCAGTATGTCGTGGTAGAGAGGCGATACCCCGTCGCTGTCAAAGAAGCCAGTTTGATTACCATAGAGAACAAATCCATTCGGATCTGTACCCCTGAGTTCTACTTTATATCGGAAGCCATCTGTGGTTACTGGATAGACTGGGAAGTTGAGATATCGACCGTTATTACCAGTAAAAAGAGCGAGATAATAGCTAAATAACCGCCCGTTCAAGTCAGTTGTTGAAGTTTGATCGCTGCTACGTACCGTTACATCCCAAGCTGCAACACTAGTTCTTTGTTGATCGTTAAAGTTGTTGCCACTACCCAAATCAATTTGACCAGTAGGAGTGGCATTAACTGCGGAGTTACCTCCATCAGGCCCGTAGAAAACGATGTCATAAACTCCAGTGGATGGAGCCTGGTAGTAACAGGGAATATAGCCGTTGGGATTACCTGGGCCAGAAATAGCACGTGGGCCATTTAACTCCTGTTGGCGAGTTGAGATAAAGCCCCGCCCAGGTTGAGAAGTACACACAAAATCTGCTGTGCCAGGAACAATTTCACTGCCAATACTTCCACTGACACGACCGGGGTTGTAAACGCGCACATTACCATTATTTACCCCAACTGCGCTAGAACCCAAAAGAATATACTCATCTTTGTTGGCATAGACTTTGAGTAAAGTTCGTCGCAGCACCAGACCGCCATAAGTATCAGTACGCCACTCTAGGTTAGCTCTACTACTGCCGACTGGGGCGGTACTGGGATACAGGGTGCGACTACCTTCAGCTTGAGCAGATGGTATTCCAAAATTCAGGTAGCACAGTGAGAGAGCAAGGCCAGTTAGTAGTTTTTTATAACGGTTGAGGCGTTTGTTATTGACCGCTAAAAGACATTTTAACAGTAGACTCATTTATGCTTCACTAGCTCCTGATTTTAATTGAATGAGTGCCATGTTTGCGACAAGGCACTCTGTGTCTAAGCAAAATTTAAAAGGCACTTATAAAAAAGAATCAAAACTCTTATGCACTTAGGCGATGCCTGGTTTTAGGTTACCCAAGTTGTACGAAAATCTACCATCTTGATTCACATCTAGTGTGGCGATCGCTCTACAATTCTTAAATCGATATAACTAGCCCTTCAACAGTGTAGATGCGGTTTATAACCACCTGTTTTCCGTCGATTAAACCTCTGCGTTACTTTGCGCCAACCTTTGCGATCGCTCTGCGTTTAAAAATACTACCTTTTTCAACGCAAAGGGACAGAGAGTAAACGCAAAGGAACGCAGAGTTTTGCCAAATTTAATATTCAAGTTGAGCCAAGCGTTCGCAATTTTTTAAAAGTATAATCACAGAGCTAATTCTTATTCACTCAATAAATTGCTCTGGCAGGTTTTCGGTATATTATCGTAATCATTAATCGATAATTTTATGTAATTAAACTTTACAGATAATGGCTGATAACCCTTTTTTGGCTGCGGGGATGATTGAAGATCCCAGGCTGTTTGTGGGGCGTAAAGATGAATTAAATGCGATCGCTGATGGATAGCAACGCCTTGATGTTAGTGGTGGCTTCCCGCAAACAATTGGATGTTTATGCTAACGAGCATCGGTTTGTCTCTAGTTTTTTCAATCTTGGTCACACTATTTATTTGCAAGAACTGACGACAGATGAGGCGATTGAACTGTCGCGTTTGCCAAGTCGGTCTAGCAATGGTGCTGCTTTGAGTGTAGACGAGCAGAGTCATGTGCAGCAATGGGGCGATCGTCATCCTTACAAGTTGCAATTGGCTGGTTACTATTTGTGGGAAGCACGTCAACAAGGCAAGTCAATTAAGTGGGCGAAACAGGAGTTTAAACAACAGCTTACTAAAGCTAAATCAGCATCCAATGGACAGCGATGGCAATTATGGCTGCGTCGGTTAGTTTGGGATTTGCCAGTGCGTCTAGCAGAGAATGACCGTAATTTACTCCGGCGCTTAATTTAAGGGGAAACTCCCACACCACAAGACAAAGGTGTTGTCCGCAAACTAGCACGAAAAGAAATCTTGACTCCAGAAGGCGATGCCTTTCAAGTGCTTTTGGTGCAAAAATATGTAGAACAGGTGCTAGAAGAAGAGTAAGGGCACAGCAACACTACCAAGTTCTCGAATTACCCCACCCTAACCCTCCCCGATGTATTGGGGAGGGAACTAGATTTTCCGGTTTCCCCCCAATACATATACGGTGTACACACAAGTCTTAAAATCCAACCTAAAACTTGGTTTCGTAGCCCTAGCCCTAAAAATTAGCGGGATAAATAGAGTTTCCAGTTGCCTAAAATTTAGGTATTTATGGGGCTGGAAGCGTTGGAACCCTTGCGGCATATACTTGTGTGTACACCGTAGCCCAATACATCGGGGGGATTAAGGGGGGTAATTCGACTTGTGTGTACACCGTAGCAATGCTTTGGGGGGACGGCGTTAGCTGGGGGGTAAAAATATATTGCAGCTTCATAAAGAAACGGTATTAGTTTTTTCTGACTGCGGCTAAATTCCATAAAGAAAACCCTCATAGTGTTTATGAGGGTTTTCTTTTATATCTACATCTACAGCAGATTTCAAGTTGGTGGGGTACACAAGCTTAGTCTGTTATCCAGGTATAAAGGGTGTTTTACTCCTGAATTCTGTATTCTGAATTCTGCTGTATGTCAGTTCTCAAGTGCGGAAACGTCTTTTACCCTGCTTTTGTAAGGCAAGTTTTTTGCGCTTGGATTTTTCAATGGGCGTTTCAAAGTGACGATGCTTCCTCATATCTGGAAAAATTCCCGCTTTGGAAACTTCTCGCTTAAATCGGCGTAAGGCTGACTCAAGGTGTTCATTTTCACCGACTATTATTTGGGTCATTATTTCTCCTACTAAATTGAATTCATGAATGGACTAAAAATTCGCTCTTAAAATTTACGGTTTCAAAACTTAGTAGCGGCTACGTCCACCACCACCACTGTATCCTCCTCGATTACCACCAGATGGACCTCTGTCTTCCTTGGGCTTGGCTTTGTTAACTTTCAGGTCACGACCCATCCATTCAGCACCATCAAGAGCTTCAATGGCAGCAGCTTCTTCAGCATCTGTCCCCATTTCCACGAAAGCGAAGCCGCGCAGACGGCCTGTTTCGCGGTCTGTAGGTAATTGAACCCGCTTTACCGTACCATATTCAGCAAAAACACCCTTAATATCATCTTCTGTAACTTGGTAAGAGAGGTTGCCTACATAAATTGACATTGATTTTCTCCAGAATTAAAAATTATTAGTGTGTAGAGATTTAAATTTCGGAGAAAAGTCTGTAAATACCAAAAGGGAAAAGCCTGTCAATACTAAAAACAAGAATACTCACCGAATTAACTCTCGTTTTCTAGGATGACACAGAAGCCAATTTTCTGCATCCAGTAAAATGGCACAAGGTTTAGTAAGAATGCAACTAGTACAGCGCGGCGTAAATAAATCTACCACTTCAAACAGCTACAAGCCTTGATATATCAACCTTTTGACTTTTGACTTTTGATTTTTGACTTTCGCCTTGCGGTACTAGTATCTAGCCAGTAACCGATATCAGGGGGAATTAGTGATAATTTTGGGTAAGTTTTCATTGCGATCGTCGTGACCGAAGTCGCTACAGACACGACTGAAGTCCCTACAGACACGAGCGAAGTCGCTACAAACACGAGCGAAGTCACTATAGACTTAAATTTAACTTAACTATGAAATATTACAGTCACTAAAGGTAAAAAAGCCAAGATAAATCCATGCCAGGAATGCAATTGAGCTTCTGGGGTTGGTTCTGGTGGTGCTAATAAAGCTTCTACTCTTTGTTCTAAGCGATCTGCACTAGGAGAACCCAATGCAGCACAGCAAATTTCTGATGACATAGGGCTGCTACTGACCACCAATAGCAGTGATTCCGCTAGTACCAGAGGGTCTACCTGCAATGCTGCATAACTGTCGGCGCGGAGTTCGCGTAAAACTAACAGTTCTTGCCACAAAGGCTCTGTATTCGGTAACCACGCGGTGCAGGAACGCACCCAACCCAGCCAGAAAAACCAGAATGTATCTCTGTACTCATAATGCCCTTGTTCGTGTGCTAAGACGCTTTCTAAATGATTTGGTGAAAGAGTTTGCAGTAATCCAACGCTTACCACCAATTCAGGTTGCCAAAAACCAATTTGACCTGCAAACATGGCCTCTGTTTGCAGTAGTCTGGCTCGTCTGTTCCCAAAATTCACCAGGGGACAGTTCCGAGCAGATTCCACAGACTGCCAACCTTGAAAGGCAAGTTTAATGCATAAAATGGCAAAAATTCCTAAATAAATTAATGCCAGTATGCAGCTGATTGAGCCTGTGTACATCCCGCCCATATTTCCTTTGGGTCCCATGAACAGCACAGCGATCGCCGTCATAAAAATTAACAAGGGCGGGAAGAGAAACAAAAATAGCGATCGCCGCCACCGCAAATTCCAAGTGCCTCCGGATTCTCTCCAAGAGGATCTTAACGACCAGGCAACTGCCAAAGCAATCAAAATCATCACTAGATGCATCATTTTTCCTCCCTGGCTTGGCGTGCAGATTGTATGCGTTTGGCGATGGCTGCTATTTGTTCACTGGCTGCTTCATCGAGACTATCGGCGAAGGCTGCAATTACATCAGGGTTACCCACTGCGAGAAATCGCTGTAACTGCTCGTGGGCTTTGATTACCTGTGACTGTTGCTTACTCAGCAACGGCCGCCAATAAAATGCCCGCCCTTTTTTATCGCAGGCCAACCAACCTTTGTCCGTAAGGCGTCGCAGAACAGTGGTTACAGAAGTATAAGCTAATTCGCGGTTGGGATCGGACAAAATGCGATCGTGGACATCTTTGACTGTGGCGGAACCAAGTTCCCAGATGATATTTAGAATTTCCGCTTCCAAAGGGCCTAAAGATAGTTGTTTAGGGCGGTAATCGGGTAAAGGTGCCATAGTTTTGAAGGGGAGTGGGGAGATGGGGAGATCGGGGGGATGAGGGAGAATAATAACTTCTAATTCCTAACTCCTAACTCAGCACTCCCAATGCCCAATAAATGTTAGCTTTCTTGTTTTAGATTACAAGATAGTGCAGCAAATCTGAAAGTCTAAAAATATAAAAATCAGCTTTTCCCTCATCTCCCCCACCTCCCCCACCTCCCCCATCTCCCTCATCTCCCATTCATGTATCCAATGAGATACATTGTGTATTCTGATGCTAAAAAAAGTTGTGGGAACAATTATGACTATAGTTCGTGACACTAACTAGGTAGAATGTTATTTGTTTGCCGCAGTAGTATAAAAGCAGGTGTATCCAGCGCGTGAAGCTATTTGTATACCACACTCCGGAATTGACTCCAACGGATAAACCGCCAGAATGTGCGATCGCAGTCGATGTCTTGCGAGCCACTAGCACAATTGCGACTGTCTTGGCAGCTGGAGGCGAAGCTGTACAAGTATTCAGCGATTTAGATCGACTAATCGCAGTTAGTGAACAATGGCCTCCTGAAAAACGTCTGCGGGCTGGAGAACGCGGCGGCGCTAAAGTAGCGGGCTTTGAGTTGGGTAACTCCCCCCTCGACTGTACATCAGAATTAGTGCAGGGGCGTCGGTTGTTTATCAGTACCACAAATGGCACTCGTGCTTTACAACGGGTACAAGACTCGCCAAATGTAATTGCAGCAGCCTTAATCAACCGAGCTGCGGTGGTGCAATTTCTTCTAGAAAAGCAACCAGAGACAGTGTGGATTGTCGGCTCAGGCTGGGAAGGTAGTTTTTCTTTAGAGGATACAGTTTGTGCGGGTGCGATCGCCCATAGTCTTTTAGAGCAAACCAAGTTTTCACCAGAGGAATTAGCTGGTAACGATGAAGTAATTAGTGCGATCGCTCTTTACTCTCAATGGCAAGATAACTTATTAGGATTATTCCACCAAGCTAGTCACGGTCAACGCCTGTTGCGTCTTGATTGTCAAGAAGATTTAAAATATTGTTCTCAAACTGATATTTTAGATGTCTTGCCAATACAACAAGAAATAGGAGTTTTAAAAAGGGGATAGGGCATTGGGCATTGGGCATTGGGCATGGGGCAGAAGAGGTGGAGGGGCAGAGGTGCGGAGGGGCAGAGGGGCACAGGAGAAAGAACTTGTACAAAAACTCTCCTCTGCTCCCCTGCTCCTCTGCTCCCCATCTCCCCATGCCCCATGCCCCATCCGCTATGCCCTATACCAAATCTTTAAGCATTTCCCTAAGTCTTTGTCGCCAATGGGGGGGATATTTTCCTAGAAGTGTTGAAATTTTGCCACAAGCAAGGACGGAATAGGCAGGGCGACGGGCGGGTGTGGGATATTCAGAGGTTGTAATGGGGATAATATTTTCAACTTTCAAAGGAAACCCTAGCTGTTGGGCTTCTTCAAAGATGGCGATGGCAAAGTCATACCAGCTAGCAACGCCGCTATTTGTGTAGTGGTATGTGCCTGCAATATCTGTGGTTAACTTAGGAATCATCTCGCCTATGACTGCGGCTATATCTTTTGCCCAAGTCGGGCTACCAATTTGATCGGCGACGATACGCAGTTCTGGGCGTTGGGCACCGAGTCGTAACATGGTTTTAACAAAGTTACTTTTGCCAAAGTTTCCATAAACCCAAGCTGTGCGGAGGATGAGGTGATGGGTGCAATTTTCTTGAATTGCTTGTTCTCCTGCAAGTTTGGTTTTGCCATAGACACTCAAGGGGTTTGTGGCATCGGTTTCTTGATATGGGCGACACCCATTGCCATCAAAAACGTAATCGGTGGAAATATGAATTAGAAAAGCTCCTAATTTTTGGCTTTCTTCGGCAAGAATTAGAGGTGCAGTAGCATTAATAGCGGTAGCAAGTTCGGATTCGCTTTCGGCTTTATCTACGGCGGTATAAGCAGCAGCGTTAATGATGATTTGCGGTTCCTTTGCTCTGATAATGCTACGAAGAGTGTCAGGCTGGGTAAGGTCTACTGTTGGGCGTGAAACTGAGATAGTATTGCCGTAGGATGGAAGAATTTGTTGCAATTCTTGACCGACTTGACCGTTACTACCAATTAGCAGAATTGATTTACTCTTAGTCATTGGTTATTCTCCGCGTCCCCGTGTCCCCACGTCTCTCCATCTCCCCACTCCCTATTCCCTACTCCCTGTGTTTCTTCAGAGTATTTAATCAAAGATTTCAGCGGTTTTCAAAGATTTACCAGCTTGGTCTTTGGCTGATAAAATCGGTGAACCATTCAAAGGCCAATCTATAGCTAAATCTGGATCGTTCCATAAGATTGTGCGATCGCCTTGGGGTGCGTAGTAATCTGTAGTTTTATACAGTACTTCAGCTTTTTCAGAAAGCACGAGAAAGCCGTGAGCAAAGCCTGATGGTATCCAAAGTAGACGTTTATTCTCACCACTGAGTTCATAACCCACCCATTTTCCAAATGTGGGCGAACTTCTTCTAATGTCTACTGCTACGTCAAATATGGTACCGAAAATTACACGAACAAGTTTACCTTGGGGTTGTTGGATTTGGTAATGCAATCCCCGCAGGACGTTTTGCTTGGAGCAAGAGTGGTTATCTTGGACGAAGTTGGCAGCAATCCCAGTTTCTTCAGTAAATTTTTGGTGGTTATAGGCTTCAAAAAAGAAACCGCGATCGTCTGCAAATACTTTGGGTTCGAGTTGTATAACTTCGGGTATTTTAGTATGCGTAATGCTCATTAATATTATGAAGAGTGATTTGCTACACTACTAACTTTTTGAATGATTTAACACAACAAGTATAGTTAGTAGCATAACACCTTGACCGTACCAAAATTGAGTAAATTATGTGAGTTCAATTTGACAGTCATCGCCAATTAAGAATCGTAAAGCTTTCGGGCGACGGGGTGCGAGAGTCAATTGTGCCCGTTGTCCAATGACACTATCGATAATCCGCTGATGGATTCCGGCAATTTTAGCACCTTCTAAAATTACACTATGTTCTAAATCTGTATCAATGAGAGTCGCATTGTTAGCAATGCTACTATAAGGGCCAATAAAGCAGTTTTCTAAATGACAATTGTTACCAATGATTACTGGCCCCCGAATTGTGCAGTTAATTACTTGAGATTTTGCCCCGATTTGAATTCGCCCAATAATCTGACTTTGGGCATCGACTTCACCGAGAATTAATGGTGTCAAATAAGTGTCGAGAACTAAACGATTAGCTTCTAATAAGTCATCTTTTTTACCAGTATCTAACCACCAGCCTTGGAGTTTGTGTGCGACAACGTGCTTTTGCTGGTTAATTAGATATTGAATAGCATCAGTGATTTCGAGTTCGCCTCTAGTGGAAGGTTGGATATTGGCGATCGCATCAAAGATGATGTGAGAAAAGAAATAAACCCCTACTAATGCCAGATTTGAAGGAGGAATTTTAGGTTTTTCAATTAACTGCAATACCTTTCCTGTATCATCGACCTCAGCCACACCAAAGGCGGTAGGATTGGCAACAGGACGTAAGAGAATTAAAGCATCAGGCTGTTGTTGGCTAAATTGTTGCAGAAAGTACCTTAAGTCGCCTAATTGAATTAGGTTATCGCCCAAATACATCACAAACGGAGAATCCCCTAAAAACGGACGGGCGATTTGGACAGCGTGAGCAAGTCCGGCTGGCTGGTCTTGTAATATGTAGGTAATGTTCGCTCCAAAGTATTCTCCATTTCCCGTTTTTGCTTGGACTTCTGCGCCAGTTTCCGGGCTAATAATGATACCAATATCAGTAATACCAGCAGCAACCATTTCTTCAATGCCATACCATAAAACAGGTTTGTTAGCAACTGGTACGAGTTGTTTTGCTCCGCTGTAGGTGAGGGGACGCAGACGTGTACCTTTACCACCAGAGAGAATTAGTGCTTTCATAAGGATTTGTCATTTGTTATTTGTCATTGGTTATTAGTTTTTCTTTGCGTCTCCGTCATCTCCCTATCTCCCCATCTCCCCATCCCCGTGTCCTCTGCTCAACGGTAATATTCTACACGTAGCGGGATAATACTTCGGCGGTTGCTTGTCCAGTTTTTTGCCAACTGAATTGTTGGGAGTGAGTGATTCCCTGGTTGGAAAGGCGCGATCGCAATGCTGAATCAGTGGCGATCGCCTCCATGGCCTCTGTAATTTCTCTGGTGTTGTAAGGATCGATGAGAATCGCTGCGTCCCCAGCGACTTCTGGTAGGGAGGAAAGATTGGAGGTAATTACCGGGGTACCACAAGCCATTGCTTCCAAGACGGGTAAACCAAAGCCTTCCCAGAGACTTGGGAAGACAAGGGCGATCGCTTGATTGATGATTTTTGGCAATTCGCTGTAGGGAATATAGTCGAGGAATTTGACTTGGTTCGTGATGCCGAGTTGGGCAACTTGGGCTGTTAAAGTTGGAGTGTAACGGCGATCGCTTGGCCCTGCTAACCACAGTTTATAGTCGCCACTGTTTGGTAGTGCAGCGAAGGCGGCAATAAGTCCATGTAAGTTTTTGTAAGTGTTTTGGCGTCCGATGTAGAGAAAATAGTTGCGGCTGGGGAGATTGAGAAAACGGAAGTGAGTGCGATCGTAGGCAAGAGGAATAGGGGTAATTTTGCTAACGGGAATTTGGTAAAAATCGGTAATGTCTTTAGCGGTGGCTTGGGAATTACAGATGATGTGTTCCGCCTGCTTGAGGATTTGGGGAACGTAGTAGCGATGATATATTGTCAGGGGTGAAAAGGGTTGAGAAAAACGTAGGGGAATCAAATCATGGATAGTGACAACGAACCGACAGCTAGTATTAATGGGAGCTTCTGGAATAGGCGAAAATAAGAGTTGAGATTTGAGTTCTTTATAGATTTTAGGTAGTTGAAATTGCGTCCAAACTAAGCGACGTAAATGACCTTTAATACCTTGCTTTGATGTTTGATCAACAGGAGTTTGACAACAATTATAGTCAGGGGTAAATTGTGAAGTTAAAAGTGTTGGTTCAAGTGCTTTTAAGTGAGGTAAAAGATTAAAAGCATATGTGGTAGTACCCGTAGGTTTAGTCAATATAAATGAAAGGTTAATTAATAAAGGCATAATTATTTATACATAAAAACTAATTTGATAATTTCCAAATTATAAGGATTAGATGTTTTGAGATATTCGTATAAAAACTTCAACAGTAAATATATTTTTAAAATCAATATCTCCCACATTGACAGATGCTTATAATAGTAGTAAATCTGGCTACGTCTATATTCAACAGCCATTTTATTCGATATTTTTTTGACAGAATGTCCTCTTATGTGAATTAGAGATGCATGGGGAGTATATAGAATTTTATACCCTGCATTTCTGACTCTTTGACACAAATCAGACTCTTCAAAATACATGAAGAATTTTTCGTCAAAGCCACCTAATAAGTTAAATAAATCTGCCCTAATAAAAAATGCTGCTCCAACGATAATATCAACTTCTTTAATATCTTTAAAATTCTGCTCTATAATCTTCAACTTATTTTTATTTTGAGCATTATCATGTATTATTTTGGCTTCCATTTCTCCTTTTATTCCAATTTTTGGCGAAAAAGAAACTTGGAAACTTCCATCTGGAAAAAGTAATTTAGTACCAATAACGCCGACATTTAAATTTGCAGACATTAATTCTATAAGATGGGGTAAAATATTACTTGTAAGTATTGTGTCAGTATTCAACAAAAATAAAAATTTACCTTGAGCTACTTTTGCACCGACATTATTACCTGCTCCAAAACCAACGTTTTCTGGTAGTTTAATTAATTTGATATTAGGAAATATATCATCAACAATAGATACACTATTATCTTCAGAATTGTTATCTACTAAAATAATTTCATAGTTATCTCTAGGAATAAATTTTTCTAGAGAATTTAAACAATCTACTAAAACATCTGCACCATTATAGTTAACTAAGATGATTGATACCGAGTTATTTAATTCTGTGTTCATGCTTAATTGTTATTTTTTAAAAATATTGCTCTAATTTTTTGTAAATCTAATAAAACTTTCAAAGCCCAAATTCTCAAAGCTATACCTTCAGAATTATAGCCTGACGATAAAGTTTTATATAATAATTTGAATATTTTTATACCAAAATCTAAATCTTTATCATCAAAAGGATTAGACCAATTTAAAATATCTAATTCTTGTTTAAATCGTTCATAAAAGAATTTACTAAAGTCTCTGTGAACTAAATAACTATTGCCAGTAATTTTAAATTTTTTACTGATCCAGACTAATAGCTCACGGTAAAATTTACCTGCATCTTGCGTTACTCCCACATTATTTAAACCATGAATTCTATAGCCAACTAACGGTTGGTGAATATGTTCAATTTTACCTTTTTGGGCTGCGACTAAAGCTATCCACCAATCATGATACCAGTTAATTTTTACTTGGGGTGGAAATGGTAGTATATCTGTCAGTATCGAAGTGCAAAATAACAGAGAACATCCAGTTACTACATTCCGAAGTAACAATAAATCAATAGATAACTTTTCAGGATTACGTCCTTCAAAGTTCCAGGTAGAATAATTGATGATTTTATCATTAGTATCTATCATTTCTAAATCAGAATGTACTAAAACTGCTTGTTGAGAACGCAGTTTTTCTAAAAGCCTAGCTAGTTTTTCAGGATACCAAATATCGTCTTGATCTGCTAGAGCGATCGCGCTAATAGTTTTATCTTCAATACAATATCTTAATCCACGTTCAAAGTTATAATAATGATTAAAATTTTGCTCATGAAAATGAAAAATAAACCGTGAATCTTCTGCAATTAGTTTTTGAATAGCTGTTTGATACTCAATTTGAGAACAGTCATCAACAACGTGACAGACCCAGTTTTTATAATTTTGATTTTTTATTGATTGTATCTGTTTTTGAAAATATTCCAAATTAGGATTATATGTAGCTAAAACAATAGCGATTTTTTCATCTAACTGCATTTTAATAAATTGATTAATTGAGATTTATGTCAATAAAATAGTGAAAATCATCGCCAATCAACAACTATAAAGCCTTAGGACGATGGTGTGCAATCGCTAACTCTGCACGTTCTTAAATTAGGTTATCAACAATTCGTTAACGAATTCTTTCTATCTTAGCACCTTACAAAATAACACCGTGTTCTAAATATGTTTGTATCAATTTGGAATTTATACAAGATTTTACTATAGAATTTATTTGATTCTTTGCTTTTTATTTCATTAGTGACTTCGTAGGCAGAAAATTATAAATTTTACAAAAGTATCTATAAGTGATAATATAGCAAGCATAATTTCATCTTCATAAATTATCTCTTCCCAGTCAAAATGAGTACAAAAGAGTTTGGTATTTTTCTAATTTCAATTTTTTGCAATATAGTTGGACAGATTCTTCTAAAGTCAGGAGCATTAAAACTAGGAGAGGTCAATGCAACAAACTTATTGAACCATATCATTAGAATTTTATTTACGCCAGAATTAATAATTGGTTTATCTTGTTATGCCATAGGTGCTATTGCGTATATTCTTGTATTAACTAGAGTAAACTTAAGCGTGGTCGGTCCTTCGACAGCCTTAGTTTACGTGTGTTCTTTTTTAATTGGCTATTTCTTTTTTCATGAGACTATTTCTCTAAATCGCACTATAGGTTTGGGTTTAATTGTATGTGGAGTTATCCTAGTTATCTCTAGATAAATTAATGTAGTTTTTTTTACGGTTTATAGCTGTCTTTGAAAAAGCTAATTAAATTTAAATTTTTTAATGAAATCAAGAAATAACAGATTGCAACTAAACAAGATAGAATTAGACCGATCGTAAACGAAGTCGGTCTATATTGAAAAACCACAGTTGAAATACCAGCAGGAATCGCAACTGCTTTAAATAGAGTATCTGCTTCCATAACAGGAACTTTGACATCATTAACAAATGCTGACCATCCAGGATAAATTTGATCGGCAAAGACTAGAATTGCAGGCCGTTGGCTTTTAACCAAAAGTTTAACTTGATTAGGATATTGTGCTTGTAGTGTAACTTCTTCTGGAGCTAAAGTCTGCAAAGAAACTGCCGTATTTTCAACAGGTTTAAAATTTGGCTGTTTATTTAAAATAACTGTCGATTTATAATCAAATTTTTCATTTTTCAGCATAGCAATAGCTTCATTGTGCTGAGAAACTACTTCATAGCTACGGTAAATTCTGTATATAGGTAGTGCAGAGGGATTTTCTGTAACTTGCACTGGAGCCTTACTATCTTTCAGATTTGTATTTATAATATATTTAGCGCCTAATATATCGTTAATACGTTGATTATTCCAGCCTAAATCACCCAAAAAATTAAAATAATTCTTAGGCATAGATGCACCATGACCCATCGTCATTTTAATGCCTAGAGCATCACCAAAATTTTTAATTTCATCTGGTTTGAAATTAGCAATCCGATAGTTACTATTAACTCCTTCTAAATTTCGCAAAACAGGAGCATGAACTTTTACAACTTGAGAAGGGTATAGTACTTGAGGAGGTTCGTAAACTCTTTGTGGCAATCTTTTTATATAAAAGTAGTAAGTATCTTGAATGATTAATAATGATAATAATATTACAATTAAGCGCCTATTGTATTGCTTTTGTCTATTTATAGACTTAATAAAGTATAAACTGATGACGGTCAAGTATAACGTCATCAGCAAGCTATTTATTAAAGAATATTTATCATTAGATAAAAAAGGAATAGATAGTAAAAATAAAAATATGATACCCAAACAAACTTTTATTAAATTATTGAATAAATTTTTACTATTAACATCTTCAGAATTGAGTTTCCATAAATAGTCTATTCCACATGCTGCCAAACCAGAAATTGCAAAGTGACTCAGGCAAGAAATTCTACTAGAAGTTCTTACAGGATCTGATATGGGAGATAATATGTTATAGACAGAATGTATTAATGAATCACCACCTAAACTGTAAATAATACTAAATACAAAAATTATGTTAAAAAATAGAACATTATCATTACTATTTTTTAGCTTACAAATTACAAATAATCCTAAAAGTAAAGCAATAATACCACTGTATACTTGACCATCAATACTAACTGGAAAATTAAGCATTACAAAATCAGGATTGATCATCGAGAATAACCCACCAGGAGTAAAGTGAAATTGATCGGCCAGGACAGAGTAAGGTATTTTTTCCCCTGAACTTACTGGATTTGGACCACTTACCCAACGCAAAGATAATTTACTGTACTCTAATGTAGGAATTAATTGTAGACTAGCCAGCAAAATCCCAAATGCGATAGTTATAAAAAGAGCGATAGCTTTAGTAATAATATTTTTTCTAGTAGCGGCATCTAAATTATTTTTTTGAATTTGCCTAAATATTTTAAATATTGAATAAAACGTAATGATAGCAGCAGCATATATAAAACCTAAATAATGCCCTGCCAAAATTGCCATCGCTAAACCAAATCCTGAAGTATTTAGCCACCAAAGTTTTCTCAATATTGAATCTTGGCGACTATATCTTAGATAAGCAGCTACAATAAAAGGTATCCAAATAATACTGTTGAAAACACATAGCTGTTCTGATTGTCTAGCAAAGGTAAAACCTGCATAAGCAAAAATCGTCGCACCTATCAAAGAAGCTGGTTTACTAAGATTAAATTCCTGGAACATCCAATAACTGGCAAAAGCACAACCAATCAATCCTATAAGGACAAAAAATTCAATCACTGGAGGAGCAGTAATTGTGTATAATTCTGGATTTAATAGGCTGAGAACCCAAAATAAAACTAAGTTTGGTGGGTAGAATAACCCCGCTTGCATTTCACCGATGAAACTATGTCCTGAAAGTTGATAAAAATCCCACAGAGGGAGAGTTCCCTGAGAAATAGCCCTTGCAGCATGGGTGTACCATGCATAGAATTGAACAGAATTATCAAACCAAGCTAAAATGGTGCGATCGCCAGATATAATCACTCTTGAAGTTAACATTATTCCCAATAATGCTAACCAGACAAGAATTAAAATATGATTATTTAAAGAAAATTTTTTAACCTTTAGCAGCATATACTTCATAAATTACTTCATTTTTACCATTATGAAAAGATTTTTCTAATTTGATTTCTTTGAGAAAGATAGAACTAAATTTGATAAAATTACTTCTTGAATTTTTCATGATTGCAGAATTTTCTGCATGTAATAATACTATATTTATTTTTCCTTTAAAAAAAGTTTTGTAAAAATTTTCTTGCTCATCTTTACTTGACTTATCTAACTCATTAAAAATTGACCATAAATCTATGTATTTAGAACGTGCTTGAGTCTCAGCTAAGCCATGTAACTGCGTATGAAATCCCCAGTCTGCTGAAATAATAGAATCAACTTTGTCTCGATAATTACCCAAATATTGAGAAAGCTCATAGATTGCAGGACTCCAAATATTATTAAATGATTTCTTATCGTCCAAAGCCAATGAATAATTATTGTTGACTTTAAGTTGTGAATTAATTAAATTCCCAAACATTAAAACTACTAACGTTATACATGCAATTTTAATTAATTGATACCGATTTTTGACCAATATTTTATAAATCTGAATTATTAATTCGACTACAACCAAGACAGCAGCTATGTTAAAAAAATGCTGAAAAGGGAATAATATCATAATGTGATGTGCCCACCCTACTTGTCTGGTGAATACCATTTGCATATAAATTAATGCAAAAAGCAAGGTAAAAAAAAGAAGTGTTTTCCTAGTATCAAAACCTAAATTAAAGTAACTTTTATAATTACACTTCAATAAAATTGCTACAGCTAAAATAATTAGTAAAAGAATAATATTTATAAATGTTAATTGATTCACCCAACTTATTTCAGATAATGATTGATTAAAAATCCATTCATAAACTGCCTTCCCACTAACAGTTATTTCATAAACATTACTTACTCTCAAAAAACGCTCTAATAAAGTTTCTTGAGTTTTTTCTCCTATATTTAAATTAAATACAGGTATAATTAATACTGCAATCATTAAAATCATAATTGCTATAAATGTAATTGTAGGAACTAATATTTTAGATTTATAAATACTCCATATTTTAATAATACTTTTAAAATAAAAACTCATAGAGCATATAAAGAATGCAGACATGAACCAGATGAAGTTTAATTTGTCCCAAAGCCCTAAAATCAAAGCTACCAATAATAAAACATACCAATTAATAAATTTATGATTAGGCAAAGTGTGAGGATAGGATATTATTTTAAAGAAAATAAATAGAGCTAAAATCTTGAAAAAAATCATAAAAACTACAGGACCCCAATCTAACCTAGTTGTATAGATAAAAGAAGGATCAGTAGCTAAAACAATAGCTATGAGACTAGCAATCCATTGATTAAATATTATTTTTCCTAAGTAAAAACATAAAACTAATGTTAATGCAGAAATTATAATAACTGGCAACCTGATCGTTTCTGGGTAAACTCCTAGAAAATGAAAAATAGGATAGAAAAAATATGCTTTAACTGCTCCTATGTATGGCATTAGCATTACAGGAACACCAAAAATGCGTTTATGGATAAACGTATTGTCTAATCCTCCTAATGCTCCATTAACAAATAAAGTTTCATCATAATATAGCCCAGGGTATTTAATTTTATAGCTTGCTGTGTAAATAAAATAGATAATTGATAAAATAAGTAAAATAATTGGTGATTTTTCTGATTCAATTAGTTTACTTGCCATATTTTTAAATTATTTTTATTATTTTTTAATTAACCAAATTGAACCAGTTCCGTCAAATGCTCTGGATACAATTTTTTCCCATCGATTTTTGTGAAATTGAAGTATGAAACTTGGCCAAAACAAGATTTCAAATTCTGAATTGAATTGAAGAAAAGAGCGTAGTAAATATGATTCATTCCAAGCACGCCCTTCACTTACCCATGCTTCAGGATATTCAAAAGGAAAGTGTATGTCATGAATATGAATAACTACTCCAGACTCTAAAATTGGCAGAATTTCAGCAAATAGGTGGTTTACATCACTGCCAATTTTACATACATGAGAGGAGTCAATAAAAAGGATATCATTTTGGGTAAGTGTCTGAAAAAAATCAGGGCTTAAATTCTGCAATTTTTGTTTATATAGTGTTAATTTCTGAAATTCTTGTATAAACAATTCTGCAAGTGTATCTGGAAAAGGCTCAATAAATATGGTTTCAATACTATTATCAAGAAAATTTAGATTAGTATCGTAAATTACAGCTGAGGAAAAACCAGACCCTACTTCAATAACTTTTCTAGGTTGTAAATAACACAACATACTAAAAAGTATTAAAGCATCTGTAAATGAAAATGCAGAGTTTTTAGTGTAGTAATGATACTGTGATGTTTTTTCTTGAGGAAACGGGAAATCCTTAAAATAATTACTTAATTTTTCTAAAAAAATCAATTGATTATCTTCATTGAGGTTGATTCCAGGGATATTTTTAGAATTTGTTTTAAAAATACGCTCTTTATTCTGAAAAACTTCTTCAAAGTCTGGTATTGGTGAATAAAAATGCCCAGGCTTGTAAAAAATATTTTCGCGTTCTTGAACCAATTTTTCCTTTTGCTGTAGGAGACTATCTACTTGGCAGAGTAAAAGATTCCGTTCTCCTTCCAAATATTCCCGTTCTTGAAGCAATTTTTCCTTTTGTTGAAGCAGACTATCTACTTGGCAGAGTAAAATATCTCGTTCTCCTTCCAAGTAATTTTTTATTTTTTTCGCGTTACTATACAATTTAATGAGCTTTTTGAAAATCTCGATTTTCATAAAAATTCTTAAAAAAATTAATTGAAATATTTAAAGGAACATTCATTTTCTTGTTTATTACCACTCTGATAAGGTAAAGAATAGAAAGATTTTTTTAATGAACAGAATAAATTAAAGTAGATAATATACCAAATAGCTATGATACCATCCTTGAGTCCTATTTTCTTTCCTTCTTCATAGGTTCGACCATAATAACTAATGGGAACTTCAAAAATTCGACACTGAAGTTTAGCTACTTTAGCTGTAACCTCTATCTCAAAGCCAAAACCTTTGGATGTGATAATCATATTCCTAATGATTTCTCCTCGAAAGGCTTTGTAACAAGTTTCTACATCAGTCATATTGACATTTGTAAATATATTACTTAAGAAGGTCAGAAATTTATTAGCTAAATAATGATAAAAATATAAAACCCTTGCCGCTTTACGAACTAAAAAGCGAGATCCATAAACCACATCTGCTTTATTTTTTAAAATAGGTTCTATTACATCTGGAATTTCTTCGGGATTGTATTCAAGATCGGCATCTTGAACAATTACAATTTCTCCTTGAGTGGCGGAAAAACCAGTTTTTAATGCCATTGTTTTTCCCTTATTTTTAGGATGATGAATAACCTGTAATTCACTATATTCTGAAGCAAGTTGTTCTAATATTTCTCTAGTACCATCCGTAGAACCATCATTAACGACTACAATTTCTAAAATATTTGGAACTTTTCTTAGTTCCTCTATAACAACTCTAATAGTTGATTTTTCATTATACGCAGGTACGACAACTGATAAAATTTTCATTTTTCCTAAATTTTTAATTCAATTATTTCTTGACAGTATCAAAAACTATCGTATTAAACCCAAAAGTACTTTTTCTTAGCGTATTTCTATCGCTTCTTGGGGATCTTTGTAGATAATTGATTTAAATTCTGGAGGGGAAATTCGAGGATCTACAAGTTTTGCAAACATTTGTGTTGGAGGTAAGTATTTAAGACGCAAAAATAGTTCATCCAAATACCACATATAGTCTAGAATAGCAAGATCATTATTTGGGGAATTAGGATCGATATTATAGTTATGGCCATAAACTCTATCTATAATTCGACCAATAAAACAAAAGAAGGGAATAAAAACTTCAAATTGAAAGTTCTCATTTAATAAAGGTAATATATCTTGAGCACGAATTCCTTCAAAACCTTCTTGACTACAATCAAAATTGGGCAATTCTAGATCATATTTCTTGAAAAATGCATTCCATTTTAGTCTTTCGGGAAGTGTATTCCAATAAGACTCTAAAAATGATTGAGTTTTTGGCCAGGACATATGACCATTTCGCCCAATCATATCACCAATCAAGAAAAAGTACCCTGGTTTTCCGGCTTTATGAATAGATTCAAAAAGACCTTCCAGATTAACAACATGATGAAGGGAATGATTAGCAAAAAACCCATCATAATTCATTTTAAAATGGATTTGATTAAAATCTTGTTCAAAAAATCGCATTTCTATACCAAGAGATTTTGCTTTTTCTTTCCCTTGTGCTAACAAAGTAGGATTTAGTTCATAGCAGTCAAAGATTACCTTATTATTTAATTGCAAACGTTGACATAATTCTAATTCTTCATTACTATTTCCTGAGCCAATTGAAGCAATATATAGAACATCTTTCGTTTGAAGCGAGTATTTTCTTATTTCATCTACAAAGAAATCTCGATAATTAGAAAATCCTGTGATCTCTTCGGTTAATTTACACAAATATTTATTGGTTATGTAATGAAAACATTGAGGTAAATCATGGATCTCTTCAACATTGTTATAAGTTAAAAGTTCTTGCTTTATCCTTTTTTCATACTCATTATTGTGATTATACTGCTCTTTTACATCAGCTATTTTAATATTTCTAATCGAATAATTGATGATTTTTTTTAAAAAGTATTTAGGAGAAAAATTCATAATCTTTAGTTGTTTTTACAAAAAATACAATCAGAAAAATTTTACAAGGATTCAATTAAATTATTCATTTTTAGTTTAATCTGGCTGTAGCTATATTGATCAATTATTTTTATTGCGTTTTTTGAAATTAAACTCCATATTTTTGAATTCTGATAAACGCGTAAGGTATATTTAGCAAAGGTATCCGGTTCATTAGCGATTAAAACATCAGTTTCATGAGTTAATCCCATACCTTCTGCACCAATAGATGTAGTTACTGTAGGTAACCCGTAGGAAAGGCTATGACCAATTTTTCCCTTCATACCAGCACCATATCTTAAAGGTGCGACAAAAACGCGACTCTTCAGAAAATAAGGTTCTACGTCTTGGATGTATCCAGGAACTTCAATACGAGGATCGCTTGCTAAATCTTTCACATCTCCTGGGGGATTACTACCTAATAAAGTAATTTTTATTTTAGGTTGTTTCTGCCAAATTAAAGGCATAATTTCCCTACACAGCCAAATCACAGCATCTACATTAGGGGTATGATTATAGCCACCAATAAACAATAAGCCACTCCTGTGTTTAAAATCTAGCAACTCTCCTTCATATTGGTGGTGTATATTCGGCACAACGAAAACATTACTAATATTAAAATTTTCTAAAATCTTCTTCTCAACATCTGTGACAACAACCGTAGCTTCTGCTACCTTAGCCATATTTAATTCTAGATCTTGGACTTGTTGCCAAGATGGTAAGTTATTCTCAGCATTGCTTTGGGGTACTAATTCTTGCTGTCTTTGTAACCGTAAAAAATGCAGATCGACCGTATCATAAATAACTTTTATAGCAAAATTTTTCTTGAGTAAATTTATATATTTACTGCATAATTCAGGGCGGCATACCCAAGCAATATCGATTAGTTTTAATCGTTTAATTAGCTCCTCTTCTAGGCTAGGTTGTTTATGTGTACAATACAATACTTCTACACCCAGATTTTGCAATTCAGACGTGTAGGGTTCTTGAGGAAAGCCATTATCTGGCAAAAACATGACAAAATAGTCTAGGTTTACAAAAATTTTAATAATATTTAATAGTCTATAAGAGCCTGACTCCCGATCGTGCAAGGGAACATAAGTATCTATGACTAAAATAGTTTTTTTACCTTGCAATCTTCTAGCTGCAAACTCTGCATTTTCTGCTTCTGGACTAAGGTGATGCTGTAATTGTTCTTGCCACTTCAGCAAAAATTTATAACGATTAACTTTTTGATAGCTTTTAATTCCACTTTCTAAGCTGGTACCAGAACTAATTCCTTCATAATGAATTAATTGGGATTTAGGTTGGTATATAACCTTGTATCCCAATTCTCGAATAGCAAAACATAAATCAGTATCTTCATAATATGCGGGTAGAAACTCTTCTGAAAAACCACCCAACTGTTTAAATATTTCGGTTCTAACTAGTAAACTTGCTCCTGAACAATAATCAACTTGTCTAACATAATTATATTCAGGGCAATCTGGATGTTGCAATCTGCCATAATTCCAGCCAGAGGCATCTTGCCAAATAATTCCTCCTGCTTCTTGAAGTCTGCCATCTGCATAAATTAACTTTGAACCAACTGCACCGACTCCATTATCTTTTGTAATTACTTCTACTAAGTTTTCTAACCATCCAGGCAAAACTTGAGTATCATTATTTAAAAAACATAAAAATTTACCTTTTGCTATTGCCGCACCACGATTACAAGAACGAATAAAACCAAGATTTTCTTCATTAACTACAAGTTGAATAGTTGAAGAATAACTTAAATATTCTTGAGTTTCATCACTAGAATGATCATCAACAACAATCACCTCGAAGCTAATTGAGTTTGATGAGTACTTTTGTAAAGATTTTAAACAATTAAATGTATAAATAAATTTATTATACACAGGTATAATAATTGAAACTTGTGGAAATGGACATTCAGGAAACTGAAATTTGATTTTTTTGGGAGTGTCAAGTACTGTATATTTTTGGATGTTTGTTGAATTAGTAAGACCAAGGCTTGATTGATCGAGTTTTTGTGTAGTCTTAGCAATTACTTTTTGAAAAACTTTACTTACACCTTCTTTCTGTAAAATAATCAATAGTTTCTGAAATTTGCTGATTTCATTGGTTCTCGGAGCTATAAAATTTTGCTTTAACACAAGCTGAATTTGCGCTAGTCGATTTTGACTGTGCTTTAATTCTTTTTGTTTGTTTAATAATTGTTTTAATGGCTCTTCAATATTCAATTTGATAACCCCTTCAATTTCATAACTACTGATGTTTACTATCAATCAACTTTTAGTCCAATAGTTCGCTTGAATTGAAACCAAATTTGTCTCAGTTTCCAAAATTTACTCGTTTCCATTGCTTGAATCATATCCTGAGTTTGTCTCCATTCGTTTTGAGCTTGTTGAAGAAGTCTTTGGGTTTCTTGCCATTGTTGATAAACATAGTCAAATTTATTTTGATATTCTTCATCTGGTTTTTGTAACTGAACTTGAAATTGCTCTAAGGCAGTTAGTGTTTGTTGTAGTCGAGACTGCGATCGCTCTAATTCTGCCTGTGTTTGTTGTAGTCGAGACTGCGATCGCTCTAATTCTGCCTGTGTTTGTTGTAGTCGAGACTGCGATCGCTCTAATTCTGCCTGTGTTTGCTGTAGTTGAGACTGTATTTGCTCTAATTCTGCCTGTGTTTGCTGTAGTTGAGACTGTATTTGCTCTAGTTCTGCCTGTGTTTGCTGTAGTTGAGACTGTATTTGCTCTAGTTCTGCCTGTGTTTGCTGTAGTTGAGACTGTGTTTGCTCTAGTTCTGCCTGTGTTTGCTGTAGTTGAGACTGTGTTTGCTCTAGTTCTGCCTGTGTTTGCTGTAGTTGAGACTGTGTTTGCTCTAGTTCTGCCTGTGTTTGCTGTAGTCGAGACTGCGATCGCTCTAATTCTGCCTCCGTTTGTTGTAGTCGAGACTGCGATCGCTCTAATTCTGCCCGTGTTTGTTGTAGTTGAGCGTGCGTTTGCCCTTGCAATAAATCATCTGATTCATCAATATATATAGAGTCTATAGGCGTTTGTATTGTGCTTAATTCATCAGAACATATAGCGACAAAATATATCGGTGATTTTAAACTACAAACTTGTTGATTTAAATTATCTAGATTTCCCTTATATGCCTTTAAATTCTTTTCTTGGCTATCTTCTAACGGAAAGACAAACGAGCCAGTAGCCAGTCTTTGCCCATAAATTTTCATGTATTTAAAATGACTACCAAGCAAGCTCACTAGATCGTTGTAGTAAAGCTCTTTAACATGAAAGGGATTTGAGTAATTTGGTTCGTCTGAATAAGTCAAGCGATTTGGAGAAGAAATAATTAATATTCCTTCTGGTTTGAGAACTCGCTTAATTTCTAGCATCATTTCTTCATGCTTATCATGATGCTCGATAGTTTCAAAAGATGTTACTACATCAACACAATTGTCTGGTAATGGTACAGCTTCGCATGAACCCAACATAAACTTGAGGTTGTCGTAGGTACGATACTCTTGCGATGAGTATTCTACAGCTTCAGAACTAATATCAACCCCGATGACAGATTCTGCGACTCTTGCTAGTAATGCAGAACCGTAACCTTCACCCGAAGCAATATCTAATACAGATTTGCCAATTACAAAATCAAGACATAAGGCATACCTATGTAGATGCTCATACTTTATTTGTCCATCAATAGCAGGAATGTATCTCTCGCCTGTAAATTCCATATTTTTCAATATACTTTTAATTTTAATTTTTTAATATTACCTTACCGCTACCAATGCTTGTGCTGAAGGATAATCAATAGAAAACAGTCTACATTCCTGAAATCCAGCCTGTATTACCTGTTTCCATGCATCACATCCATACTCCGTGTAGACGATAAAATCAGACAAATTTTCACCTGAACCATGATAACTTGGTGGCATACCCTCTCTAGATGCAGTTAGTCTATCAACAATCAGAGGAATAGTAAAAGCACAGTATCCACCAGGCTTCAAAAGCCTATAACACTCTGATAAACCTCGAACTGGATACTTAATATGCTCTAAAACGTCTGAATGCACAATTAAGTCAAAAGACATATCTGGTAATTTCATGTTCATCATATCTAATTCTGGATATATCTTTAAACTATGACTTGGTATTTGAGCTAAAAATTTTGTTAAACTTCCAGCTTCGTTGATTTCTAGTATTTGCAGCTTTTGTATTCGGTCTTCTTTAACAAAATCTTGAAATAAACCGATATACCCAAAACATTTCATGATTGATACAGCTAATGTAATTGAGCGTAAGTTAGAATTACATTCTGTACAATGTAACCCTTGTTGTTTATTAATATATTCAACTTCATAATTTGCAAGACCCCATTCATTAATTAATTCTTGCCAAAGAACATCATTAATACTAAATTTATCAGAGCCGCAACAATAGCAAATCATTTTTATTTATAATGCCTAATTTCATATTTGGTTGGTTGCAACTGTCTCTAATTGATGGCAAATATTCACCTCGTTAAACCTGATCAGCCCAAAAGTTAGGTCTGTTACTCCTGATTGTATAGCGACACAAGCCTGTAACCAGTCCATCATTTCGTGGCTATCTTGACTACCATCAGCTACCGCTGGTTCTAGAGAGTAACTATCACTTTTAATATGCGGCCACTTGACTTTAAAAGTAACAGAAATCAATTGATTTTTTTTAAATTTAGGTAGTTGATATTTGTACTGCGTTGTGTTCCATCCTGTTATAGCTACTCTTAGTCTGTCAAACATTGTGATACCCAAAATCGGATTATCGACATCATCATAACTAATTATCTTTGTTTGAAGTATTAACCATTCATCAGGCATGACGAAACCTATTTTTTGCCCTTGTTCATTTAAGATTTCTAAGCTAATAATTTCACAGCGTCCCGTGCCAAATCTTTTAGTATTATGAAATGCTAAATATTCATTACCACTAAATGGATTTATTTTATTGGTAGTAGCTGACTCTTTATCTGAATTAACATCTATAATTGCCTCGATCTTTGCAACTGTTTCTTTGTCATTTTGGACATTCGGTGTCGAATCAGAGTCTTTTTTTAGTCTCTCATTAATTTTGTCATACATCCATGCTTGGTATGATTTACTAATATCAATTGGTTTACCTTGCTCTACTATTTGACCATCATTAATCCATATAGCTTCAGAACAAAGGCGAGAGACTGAACCTAAATCATGAGAAACAAACAAAATTGTTCCTCCTGCATCTTGAAAATCTTTAATTTTTGCCATGCAACGATGGACAAAAACTCCATCTCCTACTGATAAAGCTTCATCCACTATTAAAATTTCAGGTTCAACATTTACCGCCACTGCAAAAGCCAAGCGGACAAACATACCACTAGAATAGGTTTTTACGGGTTGATCGATAAAATCACCTATATCCGCAAAGCCAACAATCTCATCAAACTTATCTTCAATTGCCTGTTGACTTAAGCCTAGTAATCTACCATTGAAAAATACGTTTTGCCTACCAGTAAACTCAGGATTAAAACCACTACCCAATTCTAATAAAGCCGATATTCTACCTTGTACTTGTACTTGTCCTGTGGTTGGCATCAAAGTCCCAGCAATAATTTGCAATAGGGTACTTTTTCCGGAGCCATTACGCCCTATGATTCCTGATGTTTGTCCCTTGGGAATTTCTAAGTTAATATTCTGTAAAGCCCAAAATTCTTGTCCGTAGCTTTTACCGGGCAGTAGAATTTCCCTCAACCTTTCTACAGGATGATGATAACGTTTGTAACATTTAGAAACGTTTTTTAAGGAAATAGCAATTTCTTCTCCCATACTTTTACTGTTAATTTTCACAACTCTCACACAATTACCAAAGGGAGATGAAGAGATCATATTTACAATACATCAGCAAAAGCCGGACGCAACCGCTTATATACCACAAATCCAGTACAAAATATAATAACTGCGATCGCAGACGATACACCCCATTCTCCCCAATGTTGCACCTCCCCAACTAAAACTATGTCACGATAAATTTCAGCGATCGCAGTCATGGGATTTAACCAGAATACCAAACTCCGCCACGTCTCTGGAATTGCTGATGCTGGATAGACAAGCGGTGTTGCGTAAAACCAAATATTTAAAATCACCCCTAAAGTCTGCGGGATATCTCGCAAAAATACGGTTAGTCCTGCCACTAAATAAGCCAATCCTGCTGTTAGTAATAACTGCGTTAGCCAAACCAAGGGTAATAGCGCCAAACTAGTATGTAAAGTATGACAAGTTGCCGCCACAAAAAATATTAACGCTATTAAGCCGAAGGAACTCTCAATGAACGTAGATAAAATTGGTACCAAAGGCAACAAACTTAGCGGAAATACAACCTTTTTGACTAAATTCGGCTGTGCTACTACTGAATTAGCAGACTGCATCAAACCCCCTGTAAAAGCAATCCAGGGAAGCAAACCCGCAAATACCCACAAACCAAAGGTGAAGTTATTTTCTGGTAACCCTTTGAGATTTAACTTTACCCGTAGCACAACCGAAAATACGTAAGTGTAAATCAGTAATTGTGATAACTGATTTAGCAAAGGCCACAAATTGCCTAAAATAGAACCTTTATACCGCGCCTCTAAATCTCGCTTCACTAAAGTTCTCAGCAAGTCAAATTTTGCCCATGACCGTTCATTTACAGGCAGTATGCGCCTCAGCTTTCCCGCTTTACGTACAAAACCTCGCATTGTCTGTAACAATTTCTGATTCCTCTTCACTACCTACACACCTAATTCTTCTCCATAAAGCTTTAAAGCAATGAAAGCACCTTGTCTTCTTTGGAGAATAAATTGTTACTATCTAAAACTTATCCAAATTTGGTGATTATACAATAAATCAGCTGTTGCCAACTGTATTTTTACTACACATATAAATCTTATCGGCAACGCTGCTTTTTTCAAGTGGCAAGTTTTTGCTTAACTTAAACTATCTGGATCAACTCCCTGCGATCGCAAATACTCTGCAAGTCTATCAGCCCGTTGGCGTTCTTGTTGGCCCCGTTGGCGTTCTTGTTGTAATTGTTCAGCTAACTCCGTCGGTGTTAGTAATTTGTCCCCCGTATCTAGACGATAAAATCCCAAGACTTCCCCCTCCACCGCCACTCTTAATCCTAGAGGTTGAGATATACCATCCGTAATTAACTGGTAAGTCTCAGCTTCTAACCTATATCCCCTTAACTTTTCTGAAATCCATTCTCCCTTCGGGTCAAATAACCAATATTCTAAAATCCCTAATTGTTCATAGAGATTTTTCTTTTGCTCTTGGTCTTGTTTTTGAGTTCCTTGAGAAGTCATTTCAAATACCACCTGGGGAACTTGACCTTCCTCCCAAACTTTATAACTATCCCGACCCCCAGGCGGCACATCAAAAATTACCATCACATCTGGTGCAACTCTTAATTTGGGAAAACCTTGAGCATAGTAGAGAAATTGGTCTGCTAAAACTGTGGCTTGTCTGCCTGCTAGGTATTGTTTAATTACTTCTAGGGTAGTGAGAATTGCGTAGAGATGTAGGTATGATTCAGCCAATGGTTCACCGTCTGAACTGGGATATTCGATGTTGGGATTGACTATTTTGATGGTTGTAGTCATGGCTACCTTTTACTAGGGTAGGTTGTTTGGATTAATTCCTTGCGATCGCAAATACTCTGCCAATCGATCAGCCCGTTGGCGTTCTTCATACATCGTAGGCATGGCTTCTTGTGGTGGACGGGGAGGATCTGTTTGATACATGACTGCTACCTTTGTTGCTTAACTCAAGCTATCGGGATTTACTCCTAACGATCGCAAATATTCCGCCAACTGTTGCGATCGCATCTGTTCTTGTTCCAACCGCAATTGTGCCTCAGATGCCTGTTGCTGGGCTTCTGACGCTTGTTGCCGAGCCTCAGATGCTTGTTGCTGAGCTTCAGATGCTTGTTGCTGAGCTTCAGATGCTTGTTGCTGAGCTTCTGACGCTTGTTGCTGAGCTTCTGACGCCTGTTGCTGAGCTTCTGACGCCTGTTGCTGTGCTGCAATAGCCACTTGTTGTGCTGCTATTGCAGCTTCCTCTGGTGTTGGAACTAAATCACCATCAAGTTTAAAGTAGCGCAGTTTACCTGCTTCTACGCCTAAATACAGCCCCAGCACATCGCTCCAACGCCATCCTCGTGCATTTGGTGTGATTTCCTGATACCTGTTGCCTACCAATTCAAAACCGACAAATTCCAAATTTTCTGGCGAAAACCAGAAATATTCTGGTGTGTGAAATCGATTTTCATAAAGATTCTTCTTCAAATTGCGGTCAATATCAGCCGTACTTTCTGAAAGTAATTCAATAATCAAATCTGGATAACGACCATCTTCTTCCCAGACTACCCAAGAATTGCGCGATCGCTTTTCGGTATTTTTTACCAAAAAAAAGTCTGGGCCGCGAAAATCTCGATTTCGCAACTGCTGACGGCTAAAATAGATTGTTAAATTCGCACCTATAAAAAAATCATTACAGTCACGCCACAGCCACTCAAGGGAAGTTACTAGCAGCAGTAGCTGCATATAATGTAAGGAAGTTTCCATCTCCGGCTCATCACTTAACAACCGAGTTGCATCGGGCATCTGTTGTTCTAGCTGTTGCGCTGTGACAAACATTATCGTTGTACCTGTTTGGTTGTTGATTTAATTTTAAGCTTTTTGTCATTAGTCATTAGTCATTGGTCATTTGTCATTTGTCATTAGTTTTTCTCCCCATCTCCCCACTCCCCACACTCCCCACTCCCCACTCCCCACTTCTCCCTGAATTTGTGAGAGCTGAGTCACGGATTCAGCTAAACTGAGACTTGGTTTATCTGAATTGTAATCAGGCATGGAAATCGGACAAAAGGTTAAAGTCTATCGTTTGCGCGATCGCGTTTCTTCTCCCATTGCGAAAAAACTAGGACAAGTCGGTGTTATCCAAGGCTACAAAGTCACCGATGGTATGGGAATCGGTGTAGTGGTGCTGTTTGAAGATAATTCTTCCACTTGGTTTTTTGAAGATGAAATCAAACCTGTGTAGGAGAAAAAACTCAGTTTGGGATTTTTGTCGGAATCTCAAGTTGACACCCCAAGCTGAGAATCTTTGTTGAATGCTAAGTTGGAGTTGAAAACATCGGCGGTAATTGGGAATCAAGTAATGGCTCTAATATTGACATTTTTGGGCAAAGGCGGCATCGCTCGTACCAAAATTGCGATCGCCGCCGCCAAATTATTGGCAAGCCAAGGCAAACGCGTACTTTTAGCAGGACTAGCAGAACCAGCACTGCCAATCCTGCTCGGTACTGCCATTGGTTCTGAACCTCAGGAAATCGCACCAAATTTGCAAGCAGTACAGTTTCAAGCATCTGTACTACTAGAAAGCAACTGGGAAGAAGTAAAGAAACTTGAGGCGCAATACCTCCGCACCCCCATATTCAAAGACGTTTTTGGTCAAGAATTAGTAGTATTGCCGGGGATGGACAGCGCCCTTGCCCTGAATGCTATCCGCGAATATGATGCCAGTGGCAAATATGATGCGATCGTTTACGACGGCACGGGTGACTCTTTAACCCTGCGGATGCTGGGATTGCCAGAGTCTCTGAGTTGGTATGTCCGGCGATTCCGGCAATTGTTTGTCAACTCTGACTTAGGCAAGACAATTGTGGAATCGCCGTTAATTCAACCACTCATTAGTAGTTTTTTCAACGTCAATTGGACAGCAGACAACTTTGCAGCTCCCACTAACCAAGTTAATAATTTCTTAGACAAAGGGAGAGCCGCTCTCACCGATCCTAAGCGTGTCGCTGCTTTTTTGGTGACCACACAAGATCCTATTGAAGTGGCAAGTACCCGTTATTTGTGGGGTAGCGCTCAGCAAATTGGTTTAACTGTTGGTGGTGTTCTGCTTGTATCTTCCGAGACAAGCATCAACGTATCAGAGGAATTTATACCCCTACCTGTGAGCGTCATTCCTGACTCCCCAATAGGTGACTGGCAACCACTGATAGACGCTTTACCGAACTTTGAAGCCCAAGCAGCACAGGCTCCCAAACCAATTGAAATCGATATCCACAATCGTCAGGTACGGTTATTCTTACCAGGTTTTGACAAAAAACAAGTCAAACTCACCCAGTATGGGCCAGAAGTCACTGTAGAAGCAGGAGACCAGCGGCGGAATATTTCCCTACCCCCAGCCCTAAGTGGTAAACCCATTGCTGGAGCAAAGTTTCAGAATAGTTATTTGATAATTTCGTTTTAAGGTATCGGGTATGGGGCATGGGGCATAGGGCATGGGGAGATGGGGAGATGGGGAGATGGGGAGTGTGGGGGGAAAGAGAATTTATGCTTCCTCCCACACCGGACACACCTCTTCCCCATGCCCAATACTCAATGCCCAATGCCCCATGCCCAATGCCCAATCCCCTATTAATAACTAAAAATTATGTCAGAATTAACTCCCATTACTCCAGATTCCAAATCGGCTGAGGCATTAGACTCAGTGGCAAATAATCCCAGCGAGGAAGCAATAGGAACTGGCGATCGCACTGCCAAAACTCGGCAATTGCTGGGGATGAAAGGTGCATCACCAGGAGAAACTTCCATTTGGAAAATCCGTTTGCAACTGATGAAGCCCATCACCTGGATTCCCTTAATTTGGGGCGTAGTTTGTGGTGCGGCTTCTTCTGGTAACTATACTTGGACAGTAGAAAATGTGTTGAAGGTAGCAGCCTGTATGTTTCTGGCTGGGCCATTGATGACAGGTTACACCCAAATCCTCAATGATTATTACGATCGCGAAATCGATGCCATCAATGAACCTTATCGCCCCATACCCTCTGGAGCCATTTCTCTCACCCAGGTAATTACGCAAATTTGGGTATTACTAATTGCTGGTATTGGTTTGTCATTTTTGCTCGATGTCTGGGCTGGTCATGAATTCCCCACAATCACAGCGATCGCCATTATTGGTTCTTTCATCGCCTATATCTATTCTGCACCTCCCCTGAAACTCAAGCAAAACGGCTGGCTGGGTAGCTACGCCTTGGGTGCAAGCTATATTACCCTACCTTGGTCTACAGGACACGCTTTGTTTGGTGAACTCAATTCTACAGTTGTGATTTTGACAATGTTCTACAGCTTAGCTGGATTGGGTATTGCCATTGTCAATGACTTCAAAAGTGTAGAAGGCGATCGCCAGTTAGGGTTAAATTCACTACCCGTCATGTTTGGCATCACCACCGCCGCCTGGATTTGCGTACTCACAATTGATGTATTTCAAGGATTGATTGCTGCTTATCTCCTCTACATCCATGAGAATTTGTATGCAGGAATACTTCTGTTGTTAATCATCCCGCAAATCACCTTACAGAATATCTATTTCCTGCGCGATCCTGTGGCTAATGATGTTAAGTACCAAGCCAGCGCCCAACCGTTTCTAGTTCTGGGAATGCTCGTTGTTGGTTTAGCGCTCGGTCACGCTGGGATCTAAAGCACTTCCTGTTAAAAAAACATCCCATCGTAGGGGCGAACGGCCGTTCGCCCCTACAAATGCACAAATAATTTGGGATAATTTATTTTCTGTCAGTCCCTAATAAAACATTGCTGAGTGCTGAGTTGCGAGTGCTGAGTGACCAGGTAATATACTTATAACTCCTAAGTTATATCAGGAAATGCCGTGCTAGAAGTAATCTATTTCCTCATTCATGGGATTCAACCTTTATTAGTCCCGATTTGCTTTGTCGTTGCTTGGGCTGTAATTATTCTGGCTATTTTGAATCTTTGGGCGGTGGCGCGAGATAGTGTGACTACAGCCAAGCAAATGCATCAAATCCCATGTACTGGTTGCCAATATTTTACCGACAATTACCGACTTAAATGCACTGTCCGCCCATCTATTGCCAACACAGAAGAAGCAATTGATTGTTCTGACTATCAACCGAAGACGAATCCTTATCTTTACTAGGGATTGGGGACCGCCGTGAAGTCAAAAGTCAAAAGTTAAAAGTCAAAAGTATTAATAAGGAATGGGCTTTTTAGTGATTTTAAATGGTTGCTCCACTTACGCCGTGGCGTAGTAGGGATTGGGCAATACTGTTCGGTTAAGACAACAGACGCGATGAATCGCCGTCTCTACAATAATCAGTCTTTTGTAGAGACGCCGATTTATCGCGTCTTTGGAATTTAGAATTTTAATCAAAAAACCTTAACCGAACCGTATTGGGGGAGAAATAACCAATGACAAATGACAAATGACTACTGACTAATTTCTAACAAAACCTTCAAAACACCGCGACTCTGAGCTTGTTCAAAAGCCGCAAGCCCTTCAATTAGAGGGTAGCTGGCATGAATCAGGGGTTGTACGTCCACTTGTTTATTTGCTAGCAACTGGAGTGCTGGAGCAAAGGGACCACAACGAGAGCCGATGAGGGTGATTTCATCCACTACTAAAGATGAAGCATCAAGGCTGAGGTTGCCAGCATAGGTACTTTTAAGCACTAATGTGCCACGGGGACGTAGGGCACGACGGGCGATCGCAAATCCTTCTGGATTCCCAGTACACTCTACTGAGATATCAAAATATCCATCTGTGACAGCATTAGCCAGACCCGTTTTAATTCCCCGTACCTCTAAGTTAGCAAGTTTGTCTTGATGACGCCCTACAACCAACAGTTCACAGCCCGTTAAGGCTAGTGTCTGCGCTACCAACTGCCCTAATTTGCCATCTCCAACCACTAGCACCCGATTATTTGGATGCAATGGCAGTTGTTGCTGAATTTCCAGAGCTGCTGCTACAGGTTCAGTAAAAGTTGCTACTTCTGTTGGCACATTATCAGGTACTAAATGCAGGTTCTCCACTGGCAAGGAGAGATACTCAGCAAAAGCTCCGTGGCGGTTAACAATTCCAAGAACAGTGCGGTTTTCGCAGTGAGTCGGTTGTCCGCTGCGGCAAAAACGACAATGACCACAGACAGCGTTGATTTCTCCAACTACACGTTGATTAACTAAGTGTTCTGGTCCTTGTTCGACAACGCCGACAAATTCATGACCTAAAATACCAGTATAAGGATAGTAGCCTCTGAGTAATTCTAGGTCAGTGTTACAAATACCCGCACGCAAGACACGCACCAGAGCTTCTCCCGGTGGCGGCTCAGGAATGGGAATATCTGTGCGTAGTTGCAATTGGTTGTTTTCGAGCCAAAGTCCTTTCATTACTGTTTCAGGGGTAATAAAAAAAGGTAGTATATGCCGGATTAATCGGTATATAGCTCAAAATGAGCTTACAACAAAAATGCCAGTAAAATTGCCTAAATTATCCAGAATAATTTAATTTACTAGTAATAAACTTGATTTGCAAGTCGCAAATCAAGTTTATCAATCAGAAACTACAGCACTGGCGATGCACCACCCGCTAAAAAGCCCATTCCTTAATACTTTTGACTTTTGTACAGACGCGATTAATCGCGTCTGTACTTTTGACTTCACGGCGGTACTACTCCCCACTCGCCACTCCCTTTCTTTGTTAAAACAAATCCAAAATCCAAAATCTAAAATCCAAAATCGTTTAACTCACTTCAATTTTTTTTAACCAAGTAACCAGATCGTTTGAGTCAAGTGCTATCTCGCTTCCTAAGGTTTTGATATAAAGAAGTCCATCACTAATAATTAAATCTCTAATTGGATACCATGAATCTCGCGTCCTAATTAAAAGTTCCAAGGGAATACCTGGCCTTAAGGTATACTTGCGATATTTCCACCAAGCCCGCCATAGCAGCACAGATTTAGTACACTGCATCTCATAGCCTTTGGGAATTTCGCAGTATTGATACTGATAGAAACCCCGACTATCGATTTCTCCCTTGAGGATATAACTATATTCTGCTAATGCCTGATTGATCAATTCCCAATGGGACGAGTTTGGAGAAATCGAGAATTGACATGGTGTGTTAGATATTTGTGCGATCGCAATCAGACCTTCAGATTTTGCAGTCAGTTGGTTAGTTTTATAAACTGTTTGCGCTGTGAAAGTTGGGTTTGATAACAAAATGTCTTTTTTGTGGATAGAGTTTTGGATCAACTCTCGAATCAAATCTAGATTAGACAACATAAAGTTTTATATGTCGTTGTAGTCACATGGGTTAGGACAGTGTTAATTGCGAGAGAGCAATGAAGTAACTGAGTTTATACGGTTTCATTTTGTTTTATTTTATTGAAGGGATGCTGCCTAAAGAGTTTTCTTTATAGGCAGCCAATTAGCAGTTTAAATTTTTACGCCTTCGAGAAAAGGTTCAAATATCGGAACTAACTCTGGGCGACTAACCACGAGGGTGGGAAAAGAGCGATCGCTATAATCTTCTCCCGCTGATAAAGGAAACGGTTCAGAATTAAGTGATGACCAAACACCGCCAGCAGCCTGGACAATTACCCAAGCCCCTGCTAAGTCCCAAATTTTTGGTGTCGCTTCAATTCCGCCCAGAGTCGCCCCAGTAGCAACTGTCAAAAAGTTATAGCTAGCCACACCCAACATCCGAATTTTGCAGGGAAAGCCGTTGCGGATAATTGCGGTGCTGCGGGAACAGAGGTTAAAAAAATGATTGTTGCTGGGACTATCATTACTGGTGTGGATGGGGTGATGGTTGAGAAATGCTCCAGTTGGTGTAGTTATCCCAGATGAACCCGGCCAAAAACCATGAAAAGCTTGATTCAGGGGTGGTGCGTAAACATAACCAAAAATTGGAGTGCCTTGATACAATAAACCCAGAGAAATTGACCAGATGGGAATACCGCGTGTGAAGTTGGTTGTACCATCGAGAGGGTCAATTACCCAGCACCACTCAGTACCGGGAAAAGAGCGTTCGCTTTCTTCGCTTAAAATACCGTAACCAGAGAAATTAGAAGCGATCGCATCCCGAATTTCCCGATCTGCCCATTTATCAGCTTGGGTTACCAAAGTGCCATCGGCTTTTTGCGAAGCCTGTACTTGCCCAAAATCTTGCATTAGCTGCTTACCCACCCTGGTAGTGGTAGTTTGGGCAAAATCAAGAATTGTTGTCCAAAAATCATTCATGGTTAGTCATTGGTCATTTGTCATTGGTCATTAGTCATTGGTCATTAGTCTAGGAGCGAATCAATATTTATTCATAACCAATGCCCCATGACGCCACTTGCTACAAGTCGGGAAACCCGCCCAATGCAGTGGCTCCCCAATGCCCAATGCCCCAGTTTAGTCTAAATCACTTTGTAAAACAGAAGCGATCGCTTGTTTGGTATTTGTTTGAAATTCTGCCACATTCACTCGGTTGAGAAACCAAATCGACAGCACCATTCCCACAGCTTCCAAGGCAAATACTAGTCCATAGGCTAAAACTAAGTTGGGTAGAAGTTTGCGCCCCAAATCCAATAATGTACCGCCTATAACCACCGCTAATCCCCTGGATATGGACTGCGCTAACCCCCACGCCCCAATAAACGTACCTGCGGCTTCGGCTGCTGTGAGATCCAACATCAAACTAATTGCTGCTGTGGTTAAGAAACCCGCGGCCAAACCAAACAAAACTAAGCCTAATTTCAGGAATGCTGGATTAGCAGAAAATCCCGATATAGCTAACAACCCGGCGGCGAATGCTACTAAAACACAGCCCAGGCGTGCAGTTCTGCGCTTACCCAAACGTGGCACCACGAAAAAGCCAGTGACACCGTAGGCAATCAGTATACCTGTTCCGTAAAAAGCATTCAGTTTAGTGCTTTCAGCGAGGGGCATTTTAAATACTTGACCGGCGTAAGGTTCCAAAATTGGGTCTTGCATGAACAAGCTGATGGTCATCACCAGTAAAAAGGTGAAAAACAAACCTGTTTGCGGACTAGCCGTCAAGATTTTCCAAGCATTGCCCAAAGTAATGCTGTCTTCTCGCTGTTCCACTGTGGAACGGTTTAAGTATTGGGAGTATTTTTTTTCCACACCCAATGTTGCGGCGATCGCTAACCCAAATACAATTGCTGGGATGATAGTAAATAGTCTGTTGACCGATGCCTGTAACGTTTCTAGAGAAGCGCCTACTGTTAACGCCTCTAGTAACTTGGAACTGATAATCGCCCCAACAATAATTCCCACCATCAGCATTGACCAAACAACACCGACTACTTTAGAACGGTTATCTTCTTCAGATATATCCACCAACAAAGCAGCAAAAGCAGTACCGCTAGCACAAATTCCTAGACCGTAGACAGCAAAAATCAAAGCTAAAAGTGCTGTCCAGCCGATAGTCTGGGTTGTCCATACCCAGCCGTCTGCACTACTTCCAGTCAGATTGAGCTGCCACATTACTTTTACAGCTAAAAATGCGGCGATCGCAAATATTGCCGCCCCCACCCAAACATAAGCTGTGCGGTGATAACCCCATAACGGCTTGGCATCGGAAATCTGGCCGAACCAAATCCGGGAAGGAGCAACAAATAAAGGCAGTGCTAGAACTACTGATACCAACGTTGCGGGAATTGCTATTTCTTGAATCATGACTCTGTTGAGTACTCCCAGAGTCAAAATTGACATCATGCTCAACCCCATTTGAAATAAGCCCAGCCGGAACATAGTCAGCAAGTTTACTCTTGGCACAGATTGGGATTTTGTTTTGGTATCAAATACTTCACCGCTTGCCATAGCTACTTTTTGGTATGGTTTATAGGATTTAATCTCTCTCTCTTTAAATAAAGATAAACCCTACCTGCTCGAAATCAGCGAACGAAAAGTTGAAGTTGCGATGGCTTTGCCCGCCATAGACATCGCATTTATTTAGCAACCAGTTATACCAACACCTCGATTAGCGTATGCTTCAACCAAGCTAGGATTAATTTTTATGGCTTGGTTGAAATCCGCGATGTCTACGAAAAGCTCGCCTACGCATAACCAGAGAATTTTAGGATGAAGTAGTGAAACGAGACTCCATTTACTATCAAATTTTTAAGCGGTTTCCTGGTTTACTCTTTGAACTGGTTGATGATCCTCCTCTTGAAGGGCAAAACTATCGATTTGAATCAGTTGAAGTCAAAGAAACTGCTTTTCGCATCGATGGTGTGTTTTTACCTCCAGAGGATGCAACAGCGAGGGCGATCTTTTTTGCTGAAGTTCAATTCCAAAGAGATGAAGCCCTCTACCATCGGTTCTTCACCGAGTCGCTGATGTACCTGAACCGGAATCGTTCTCAATATGATGACTGGTTCTGTGTGGTAATTTTTTCATCACGCTCTTTGGAACCAAGGGATCAAAAAACTCATAGAATATTTCTCAACAGTGACCAAGTACAGCGAATCTATTTAGATGAGTTAGGCGCTACCGATCGACAGCCAATAGGCATCAACTTAATGCAGTTGACTCTAGCATCAGATCGAGTGATGGCAGAGCAAGCAAAGCAATTGATTGAGCGGGTAAAATTAGAGTCAACGGACACGCTGCCGAAAAACGAAATACTAGACATCATAACCACAATCGTCGTTTATAAGTTTTCGACCTTGAGTAGAGAGGAAGTTGAAGCTATGTTGGGACTGACTTTGGAGCAAACAAGGGTTTATCAGGAAGCCAAAGCCGAGGGTCGAGAACAAGGTCGAGAAGAAGGCCGAGAACAAGGTCGAGAAGAACGGGAAGCTGAAATGTTGAAACTTACCGTGCCTCTGTTACTAAAAACAGGGATGAGTGTGGAGCAGATTGCTCAACACCTCAATGTTGATAGAGAAGCTGTCCAGATCGCCGCACAGTCAAGCACATAGAATGGTCATTTAATGTCTGAAGCTACAAAGCTAAACAACATCACCACCAAGTTTGTCAAAAAGACTACAGGAGGTGTGAGATCCGTTTCAATACGGTTCGGTTAAGCTCAACAATACGGTTCGGTTAAGCTCAAAAACAGGTAGACTGAGGGTTGTGACCTAAGTGTACTTACGTCGTATCATTGAAGTAACCTGGTGCTTTTCCTTCTGGAATCTGGCAACTGCGAAGTTTCTTGGTTGAGCTGAGACAGTCTGCTGTTGAGCCTGCTGAAACTATCGCTCAAATCCTGCTTAGTTCAATGTTGTTCAAAGGAACACTGGACTCCCATACAATTTATGTCTGCTGAGTCACCCGTCCCCAACGATCCATCCGACTCACTCCCCGTCAACCCAGACTCGGAGCCAAATCAACCATCCCAAACCGATGCTCCTTTTCCAGTGGTGGGAATTGCCGCTTCTGCTGGTGGGCTAGAAGCATTTACGGAACTGATCCGCCATTTGCCAACGGATACGGGCATGGCGTTTGTGCTAATTCAGCATTTGTCTCCCGATCATGAAAGTCTGCTGTCGAATATTTTGGGCAGAGTGACTACCATGCCTGTGCTTCAGGTGCAAGACCAGATGCGGGTTGAGCAAAACGCGGTCTATGTGATTCCGCCCAATGCCCAAATGACCCTGGTCGATGGCATTCTGCGGCTCGCGCCCCGGCAGAAAAGTAAGGGCAAATATTTGCCCGCCGACATCTTTCTTGAGTCGTTAGCGACCGATCGCGGCAACAAAGCGATCACCGTTGTGCTGTCGGGGATGGATGGAGACGGTGCTGAGGGGGTGAAAGCCGTCAAGATTGCTGGGGGTGTCACCTTTGCCGAATCCCCGTGCGATTCGTTGTGAGTGAATCCCGGTATCCAGCCCGCAAATAAACTCACCAACTCGCAAGAGTTGAACTCTCAACTAGATGTAGGTGAAAGTCCTACCCGCCAGGTTCAGG
>JAESFX010000088.1_pt1 | contig 131242 bp, 112 predicted proteins | sample 9269501 | NCBI WGS metagenome assembly JAESFX01 (sample SAMN14515570, study PRJNA621655) | algae metagenome | isolation source: Desmonostoc geniculatum HA4340-LM1 and co-occurring heterotrophs from cave... | place: USA: Maniniholo cave, Kauai, Hawaii | collected 2009-07-28
TGCCCCCCTGCCCCCCTGCCCCCCTGCCCCCCTGCCCCCCTGCCCCCCTGCCCCCCTGCCCCCCTGCCCCCCTGCCCCCCTGCCCCCCTGCCCCCCTGCCCCCCTGCCCCCCTGCCCCCCTGCCCCCTGCCCCCCTGCCCCCCTGCCCCTCCGCACCTCTGCCTCTTGTGCCCCATGCCCCATGCCCAATGCCCCATGCCTAATGCCCAAGATTATTTATCTGTTGTAATGAAGTACCAAGTTGGAGATGAGTTTTTCCAAAGACTACCACTAATTTTGACAGGGCCAATTCTCAAACATACTGAACCTGAATCGGTAACGGTATGGGTGGCGCTCAAACAGTCTTGTCAGGTTGAACTCAAGGTTTATGACACAACAAATGATGGTGAAGTACTGGGAAATTGCTTATTGTCAGAGGAACGCTCTACTATTGCGTTGGGCAAGTATCTTCATGTTGTTGCTGTCACGGCTCGATCTACAGTTGGACATCGCCTAACTAGCAATAGCATCTACGCATATGACCTCCTGTTGACTGCCGCTAACCAGGCTCCGCAAACGCTACAACAAGCATTATGCTCAAACTCCTATCCTACGGCTAGCATCAGCTACTTTGAGCATCAAAAACCAACCTTTGCTCTACCGCCTAGTCGTCTCGAAGATTTGCAAATTGTCCATGCTTCCTGTCGTAAGCCTCATGGTTCTGGGTTTGATGCCCTACCGATTCTCGATCGCTTAATTGAGGCATCTGCAAATCAAGCCCAGCGCCGCCCTCACCAGCTATTCCTCACCGGGGATCAAATTTACGGTGATGATGTAGCAGATCCGTCGCTGTGGGTTGCCAGTACTCTTGGGGATGCCCTGCTGGGTTGGGAAGAACAATTGCCTGTGGGTGGAATGTACTGCACTCCCCAGGAATTGCCCCCCGGAGAACGGGCTGGAGTTGCTACAAATGAAGCCGGCTTGACCGCAGGATTACATAATAAATCTGAGAAAGTCGCCAGTCATCTCCTGAGCCTGGGGGAGTATTGCGCTACTTATTTATTAACGTGGTCACCAGTGTGCTGGCCAGTGGTATTTCCTAAAGGACGCCAAGTAACACGCGATCGCCGCGCCATCAAAAACTGGAACCGGGCAGTCCGGGATTTACGGCAATTCATTTATACACTGGGGAAAGTGCGTCGCGCCCTTGCCAATATTCCCGTGTACACTATCTTTGACGATCATGATGTCACTGATGACTGGAATTTGAACCAAGCTTGGTGTTTGCGAGTCCTGGGGCGTCCCTTGGGGCGGCGAGTTGTGCAAAATGCGCTGTTAGCTTACACGGTGTTTCAAGGGTGGGGCAATACACCAGGGCAATTTGAAATCGGTCAACCAGGGGAAAAACTGCTGGCTGCTGCACAAACTTGGTCGGCTTCCCAAGGAACGGATACAAAAGCTGATGAGGCGATCGCCCGTTATGTTGGTATGCCACCCAACGATCCCCACACAGGCTTACCTCTGTTAGTCCGAGACGGTTCAGTGTTCATTTTGGCTCGATATCCTGAAACACTTACTTGGAACTACATAGTCCAGAGCGATTGTCATGAAGTGATTGTTTTGGATACACGAACTTGGCGGGGTTACCCAGCCGATCAAAAAGCGATGTCTACGACGGGCTACGCCTACGCTCCACCGATGCTGCTATGTCCAAAAGCCTTTGAGCAACAACTAGTTTTGCCTTTACAAAAAATAGCTGAAGAAACTCAGATTCAAGCCACATTTGTAATTGCACCTACTAATGTATTTGGTTCACAAGTGATTGATTGGATTCACCATTGGAATTTACAACAAGAGAAAGTCTTCTCCACAGATGTTGGTGATGCTTGGAACATCAACGTTGAAGCATTGGCAAAATTCCTCAACACTTTGTTTGGGCAACGTCAACAAGTGATTATTTTGTCTGGAGATATTCACTACAGTTTTGCAGCTCGTTTGTCTTATGCACGTACCGATTCTCAATTGCGATCGGTTTTAGTACAGCTAACTTCTAGTGCCATCAAAAATGAAGAACCAATAACGCAGTTGATTCATACACGAATGAAAGATTGGTTATTAGCAGAAAAGCTGCGATATTGGATTGGATGGATGAATCCAGCCAATATGGTAGAAATTTCTGACAAAAAATTACACCATGATGGCTTCACTGCCAAACGCTACCCCAATAGTCGGCTAAGGCAACGCCAGGAATTAACTGACCCTGATTGGTATTGTGTGCTGGAATGGATAATGCGACAAAGCGCTCAAACTTCTAACTGCACAGCAGATTTGTCATCATTTATAGCTCCTTGGAAACGAGCGAAAATTGCTAAAAGGCGATGTTTACAACCCCTAATGTTTTGGAAATTTCGCTGGTTTCAAGAAGGGCGAGAAGTCGTTGGATTAAATAACTTAGGTTTGGTTCAGTTTGAGTTGCCAGATGCGGGTAGTTCTTATCAAATTATTCAAGATTCCTACTGGTTTTCGTCTTGGTATCCAACCCAAATTGTTTATAGTCGTTTTGCAACTGAATTAACAGCCAATCAATCATTGTTGGGGAATTTTAGATTTTAGAGACGATTTGTAGGGTAGCACAGCTGTCATAGGTGTCAACTTAACGTGAAACTCTTGTGAAGACGTGATATTGAGTTCATTCACTTACCGTTACTCACCGTGTTACCCCACCCTAACCCTCCCCGTATGTATTGGGGAGGGAACTAGATTTCTTTTTCCCCCCTTTATAAGGGCAGGGCCGTTTCATTCGCTAGTCTGTGAGATTTGTCAAGGGGATATTCTCACGCAAAGACGCAAAGGCGCAAAGAAAAACAACATTATTTGGGCTTGAAGACGCAAAATTTTTTGCCCTAATTGTACGCTTGCCCTAAATTTTGATTTCTTTGACCCTTGCAATTTTAACCATTTTAGGGAATGAAACAGCCCTGCTTTATAAGGGGGGATTAAGGGGGGTAAAACGTATGTGGGACTAAGGTTTGAGCTTAAGTTGACACCTATGCACAGTTGTGCTGGCCTACTATGGAATATTTTTTTCCTTGGAACTCCCTTGTAGAAAATAAGTCCGTAGTTGAAGCTCAAAGTTACAAAGTTAAGGCTCAGAACTTGGATGTTGGAGTTAAAAGCACGACATTCCGAGTTCTGAGTTTAATTTTTGGAGTTCAGAAGCTCAACGTTTCAGCAAAAGGGTGTAACTTCCGAGTTCAGAAGCTCAATTTTGGTGTTCTAATCATTAAAATTTGAGAATGTGTGGAGTCAATTCAATAGAATCATCCCAACAAAGCATAATTTAGATGAAATTGCAAGTGTATTTGTTGACTTTGCCAAGAAACAAAAGTTTTCCTTTTGGCGGGAGGGTTAGACAATGAGTGATTTACAAACCCAGTTACCCACAGATACATGGATTTACACTTCTTGGGAGGAGTATGAGCAGATAGTCAGCAACTTGCTCAACCAGAAGGGAAAAAGCTACTACTACAAAGGACACATGAGGCTGGAGATGCCACCAGTTAGTTTTGATCATGGCAAAGACCATGTGGTAATTATTTTTGCTGTAACCCTATTTGTGACGATTAAAGGGATTCTAGCCACAGGCTTAGACACCACGACTTTTCGTAAAACTGGCGTTCAGGATTGTCAGCCCGATGTGGCGTATTACCTCAGAGAACGCGCCCAAACGATCCCAGCAGGTACAGGAATTGTTAACCTCGATCGCTACCCCGCACCGGATTTAGTGATTGAGATTGCGAAAACATCTTTGCTGGATGACTTGGGTACAAAGCGATCGCTTTATGAAGAATTGGGTGTTGCTGAATATTGGGTAGTGGATGTCCAAAATGCCCAAATCATTGCCTATGCTATGGCAGAGCAGGGTAGTAAACGTATCCAAGAATCACAGGTATTGCCGGGATTGGCGATCGCTATTTTAGAAGAAGCCTTACGCCGAAGTCGTGAAATGAGTCAATCTGAAGTTGGGGCTTGGTTATTGAGCCAGTTTCATAAAATTGTCTAGCTTTTAAATCTTTAACAGAAAGAAGACGAACATAATGTGACCAAGGTAAGGGAAATCCTTGAGCTAAAGCCGATAAATCCAATTGCCCAGACGGTGCCTTGTCATAATTGCATTGACTGAACGAGCGGCTGCACGGCGAGATGATTCCAGGAGTTGAATTAAATCAGTTAAAGTGTTTTCATAACCGTTAATCACAATGTCTTTTTCACCTGTAATTTTCTGTTTTAAAAATTAGTCTATTGTGTGATTTTACGACTTATCGAATAACTCTTATTAAGATATTTAGCAATCTGATTTTGATTGTCAAAATTGCAAAGCGCCGATCCCCGACTTCTTAAATAAGTCGGGGATCATGTTGAACGCGAATGATTCAGGATTGCTATTTTACGCAGAGACGCAACTTTACCCGCATCTCTACAATAGACCTCTTGCAAAAGTCCCTAACACCGCACCTCCAACCCCTCCCCTCGATGTACACACAAGTCGAATTACCCCCCTTAGTCCCCCCTTTCCAAGGGGGGAAAAAAGAAATCTAGTTCCCTCCCCAATACATACGGGGAGGGTTAGGGTGGGGTTCTTTATTTTTGATTTATGCAAGAGGTCTAATGTGTTTGCATAGTCTTATTCTGCGTTCACAAATTCCAAATATCCGTTGCTGAGTTCTTTCACCGCCAACTCATAAAATTGTTTACCGTGTTCTGGCGTTGCTAAAGCCGGATTTGATCCCATGCGTCCATCTGGATAACGCACTCGAAAGTCTGCTGCACTATAAATCCTGTGTCCCCTTGCAACTTCTGGTGAAAGGGGTGCTTGCTTAATCGCTTCTGGATAAACGTATTGGGTGAGGGCTACTTCGCTTGGGGTTGCGTGAGAACCTTCTTGATCCCCATATAATTCTTTAGCTAGTTTATATACTGAACTGCACATAAACCAGTTAGCCACTTGACATTGTACTTGTTGGGCATTGGCAATGTGCAAATCTTCTAAATGAGCGTAAGTTTCCGAGAAAGCGGCTTTGAGGGTGGCGATGTTACCGCCGTGTCCGTTGATAAAGTAGAACTTGGTAAAACCAGCTTTGGCTAAACAGGTTACATAATCTCGCGCTACTTGAATTAAAGTACTGGGGCGCAGACTGATTGTGCCAGGGAAAGCAGTATGGTGCAGTGCCATCCCAACATTGATTGTAGGGGCAACGATCGCTCCAGTTGCATCACCGACACCACGAGCGATCGCTTCTGCACAAATAGCATCAGTACCAATTAATCCCGTTGGTCCATGTTGTTCTGTGGAACCAATGGGAAAAATAATACCCTTTGATTGCTGTAAATAAGTTTCGACTTCTTGCCAAGTACTTAAATGTAGTAACATTTTTGATGATTTTCCTCTGATAAGGCATCTTCTGTGATTCAACTTCTATTAATACAATTATGAAGTTGCTTTGGTTTTAGTGATGGCGATCGACAAACCATAGATCCCCGACTTCTTTAAGAAGTCGGGGATCTTACTTACAGCAGATTTCAAGTTATTGAAGTAGACAAGCCAAGAAAAGCTAGCCAAGTATAAAGCCTGTTTTACTCCTGTTACCGCAGCTAGGCGTAGCCCATTCTGACCTCTGAATTCTGAATTCTACTGTATTTCTCACCAATTATTTAGGATTGACTTATAAAATATTGCTTTTCTAGATCGTCAAGAAAACAAATGGTATCAATCTCTAATCTTGATTAATCAAAGTAATAATGTTTTTTTACGTTACTTTTAATTTCCCATATGCAAGACATACCAGAGGGAAAAATTACCAAATCGCCTTCACCCATTTGTACTGGCTGTCCACCATCAGGAGTAACAACTACATCACCTTCCAAAAAGTAGCAAGTTTCTTGAGAATCATAAGTCCAAGGGAATTTTGAAACTTCCTTTTTCCAAATTGCCCATTTAGACACACCCAATTGTTCGAGACGTTGTTGACTGGGTTGATGCTCAACTTGAATTTCCATACAGTGTTTTCTCTAGTATTCTTCAGCAGTAGGACTGGATATCCTCTCCACACTGATCTACTAAATAACACAAAGCGCGAAAACGCAAGCCTATAAGTTCGTCATAAAGGGGATTGAGCTTGCACATTGGGGGAATGTGACCTATTATCCGACCAAAAAGCATGATATCACGCTCAAATGGACACTGGGCAGGAATCAGTTTAGCGATAAACTTGGCCAATTTGCGATTCTGAATCTCGATTTTGTCGAGCCATTGACGTAATGGTTGCAGTAAATCTAATTTCCGCACAGCAAATTGTTTTTTAGTACCTGCTGGATTACTTTCTTGTAAAGGGCTAATAAAAGCAGGTAGAAAAATTCGCCGATGATTTGTTTTAAGCATGGTTTTGAGCAAGGTTTGCCTTGTGTAGATGAACTATTTGCCAACTTGGAATGCTGCGCTGTAATTTGTCTGGACAATTTGCATTATGCTTGGAAATCAAAGGTCAATTCAGCAGAATGCAAATAACTTACATGCATCTTTGGGGGGAAATAGTTTGATTAATTGTTATTTAAACCCACCAAATGTTCGAGAACTGTCCCGTTAAATACAAAATAACAAAGAAAATATAAAAATTGCATTTCTTTAACTTATTGATTGCTAATGGCAAAGATAGCAATTTTATATCTAAAATATAAAACCTTGGTGACAAAACCGCCTAGTATCTGGAGATGTACTTTCAGGAAGAAAAACAAAGCTTTGCTGTGACTGTATATACACTCCGCTAGGATTAGCGCCTACTATCTATAGATATTATGGTGCTGAATATTCAGTCATTTGTCCGATCTACTACACAAGGTAACCTAGATATTATCTAATAAGTGGCAGAAAATCCTTTGATAAGTTGAAACTAAGATCTACGAGTGCCATATCACAACACAGCACAGTTGGTGAAATTAAAATGGGGACTGGGGCAGTGGTATTTCAAACTAAAGATTATACCAATAAATTCAAACAATCTTTGCAACACATCGATCATTTTTCGGATAGCACAGCTGTGCTATCCTACCCAATGTATTTGTCGCATTATTTTTTTCATTGGAAGTCCCTTATCCCAAATCCGAGGGTTGAAGACCCCTACGTCTATACGTAGCGTATTTTCAGTCGGGGTTGAAATCCCCGATTGAAAATGTCTTTCATTTTGAATTTTGAATTTTGAATTTTGAATTGTTAAGTGTGTCTTTCGCACACGACTTCATCACGCCACAATTGATATAACCGCGTGGCTGGCATTGTCATATATAAAATATCTCCAGGACTGAGGTTGGTTTCTAGCAAATCCCAGCCGTGGAGGGTTTGGTGATTCGTTTCTACGTATAAGGGTACACAGTCGGCAGTCATGGCTACATCTTTCACCCATTGACCGCAAAAGGCATGTGAAGGTGTGATCGCTGTGGCAAAAGCTACCCAAAGGCTATCTGCTGTGATGCCATTACCAAGGATTCTTCCCCCTAGTGCCGCTGCGGCAAAAGCTGGGGCTGCTAATTCAGCGGGACTGAGTACAGCCTCGAAGTCAAATAGCTGTTGCGCGATCCCCGCAAAATCGGGATCGGCATAATGGACAATCACCGGAATACTTGGTGCCAAGCTTTTGGCTTTGAGGGCAATCTCTAAATTGGTGGCATCGTTACTGGTTACAGCCAGCACTGCGGCGGCAGAATCTATATTGCTGGACTTGAGTATGGTACGGAAGCTGGCATCACCTTGAATTACAGGAATACCCAGTCCTCTGGTGGTGTTGACAAATCTGTTATTTGAGTCGGTTTCAATCACTACCACTTCATGTCCGCTGGCGTGGAGTTGCTGGACGATTTTGACGCCAATACCACTCAAGCCACAGACGATGTAGTGATATCGCTGGGGTATTCGTGCTGCATCCCAAAATTGCTTAAAGCGGCTTCCCAGGACAAAATCGGTGAGCATGGCGTACCAAATACCAATCACCACTGCACCAACCAGCATCATGACAACGGTAAATAATTTGATGCTGTTGGGAGCATTTTCTATTACTTTGTCATTACCGCCTGCTCCGGTAATCATGCCCACAGAAAAATATAAAGCATCGATCAGAGACAACTTCAGCTCAGCAGATGTGTAGGTGAGTGTAGCAACCAGAATGACTGCGAGTAAGACAACAGCACCTACAACTACCGATCGCCCATGTTGCTGAAACTGTCTGAGATTAGTTATAACTTTCAGCAATTTTCTAATTAGCGATCGCCTCTGAGGACGGACGCGGGGTTGTGTGCCGACAATTAAGCGATCGCCCACTTTTAACCGTTGTCCTGAGATGACGGCGGATACCAAATCTGTTTCACCTTCTACTGGTAGATAATAAATCAACATCCGCGATCGGTCTTCCCACAATTCACTCAGCTTTCGACCTTTCCACAAATGATTTTCATCAATGTATTCTTCGTGAATTGGCCAAGTTTGCTGAAATAACTTGATTTGCCCGATCGCTCTACTTCCCAGTGCTGCAAAGGTGAATACTGGTGCTGCCAAACCGACAACACTCATACTCAAATGGTTTGACAAAGTTTGATCTAAGCGCTCTCCCAAATTTGTATTATAAAAGCGGTTGATAATCCGAATCTGGGGATTCAGCACTCGCGCTTGCATCATAATTGACAAATTCAGTTCGTCTTTAGATCCAGCAATGACTAAAGTGTGCGCCTGCTCAATTCCTGCTGCTTTGAGGGTGGCTGCTGCTTGCAAATCACCAACAATCACATCGGGCACAGTTTCCCCTGGGATGGGTTGGTGATGAATGCCAACAACAAATGCTCCCTGGTGTCTGAGCAAACGAAATATTTTATATCCAGTACGTCCTAAGCCACAAACAATAATTCGGGGTTTCATGAAACGGCAGCATCTTTTACAGGCGGGGCTGCATTTCTAGTTATTCATCCAAATTATTACCCGGTTTTTTGGGTTTAACTGTAACTGACAACACGATTGCTTTAAATGAGAGTGGGGAGTGGGGAGTCTACCGTGTACACACAACTGTTTTAAAATTGCTGCGTAACGTTAAGATGGGTTAATTTTTGCTCATTGAGTTCATTCGCTTACCGTTACTCACCACGTTACCCCACCCTAACCCTCCCCTCTGCGGCGATCGCTAACTTGACAATATTTTCTGGGTTAAGGCTTAAGTTTTTCTTGCAAATAATGTTTAATACTTTGCAATACTCGTAGATACGTAGGGGAGCCAGCCGCGTGGGCGGGTTTCCCGACTTGAGCAGACTGGCGTTGCGTTATCGGCGAACTGCACCATTCTTAAGGCTTTGGTGCGTTACGGCTTACGCCTAACACACCCTACAAATACTTAGATTTTTCACCAAATCAAATATGATTCCTATACTTCTGTAGATACTCATCAGTCGTAGCAAAACTTATTAAAATGAAACAAGAGCAATAAGTGATAAATTAAACTAATGACTGCAATCCAGTTCCAGAATTTACCTCATACACAGCGGCAAAAAGGCACTCTACCCCACTTGGGGCTGGTTTGTATCACCATTGATAAACAAGTGCGCTTTCGGACAATGACGCGCACGCGCTACTTAAAACTGACTCTTGAGCAACGTGAAACTGCTTTAAGAGAACTGTATGAGCATAATTTACAGCGGTTACATGACGCTCTGTCTTTTTGTCAAGAAAATCAGATTCAACTCTATCGAATGTCCTCTGCTTTATTTCCTCTCAGTGACATGGAAGACGAAATCGGTGCAAATATATTAGAGGAAATGAGCGATCGCCTAGCCAAGATTGGGGAACGTGCAAAAGCATTAAACATCAGAATGGTGCTGCATCCAGATCAATATGTAGTGCTGAGTTCTGATTCCCCAGAAATTGTCAAAACAAGCATCAAAATTCTCGAACGACACGCCCGCACCCTCGATTTATTGGGCTTACCCCAATCACCTTGGTCATTGATGAACATTCACGGTGGCAAATCTCAACGCACCGAACAACTTGTAAAAGTAATCTCAGAATTACCAGAAGCAATTAAAAGTCGCTTGACTTTAGAAAATGATGAATATGCCTATAGTGCTAGTGAAATTTTAGCAGTGTGTCAGCAGGCAGGAATACCAATGGTATTCGATGCTCATCACCATATTTGCCACGAAAATTTAGACAGCTACGACGATCCGAGCGTAGCATCTATGTTGTATGCAGCGCGAGAAACTTGGGCGAATCCAGATTGGCAATTAGTTCACATTTCCAATGGCGAAGAAGCTTTCAATGACAGAAAGCATAGTGATATGATTACTGCTATGCCGAGTGTTTACCATGAAGTCCCTTGGATAGAAGTCGAAGCCAAACACAAAGAAGCAGCGATCGCTGATTTGCGTTCTTGGTGGCTGATGGAGTCAGAAGTCAGGAGTCAGAATTCAGAATTCAGAATGTAATTAGTTTGGAGTACGATTCACCAATATCTTGTTGATCCCTAAATCAAAGATTTAGTGTAATATTTCACTATTTGCTCAACAGCCAGTCAGACTCCTGACTCCTGAATTCTGAGTTCTGAATTCTTTCCTGATAAAATATGGCGATCGCAATCGATTTTGGTACTAGCAACACAGTCATTGCTCGTTGGAACCCTGTAACCCAGCAGCCAGAAACCCTGAATCTACCTGGTTTATCAATTAAACAAAGTCTCAATCCGCCACTGATTCCGAGTCTAGTTTATGTTGAAGACGCATCACAAAGTAAAATCTTAGTAGGTCAACAAGTACGCGATCGCGGTCTTGACCTCAAGGGTGAAACTAGATTTTTCCGCAGCTTCAAGCGCGGTATCGGCGCAAATATTCAAGGTTTCTTACCTGAATTAGATGGACAAATTGTCACCTTTGAGCAGGTGGGGCAATGGTTTCTTACCCAGGTGATTGAAGAACTAGCACCCCTAGAAGGTGGCTTAGATTCTCTAGTGTTAACCGTACCCGTAGATAGTTTTGAAGCCTATCGTCATTGGTTGGGAAAAGTTTGTCAGTCCCTGAATGTTGAACAAGTGCGAATGCTGGATGAACCTACAGCCGCAGCCTTGGGTTATGGCTTAGCAGATCGAGAAATTCTCCTGGTAATTGACTTTGGTGGCGGTACTTTGGATTTGTCCCTTGTGCAGTTAGATCAAGGCGTGCAAGCAACTACAAAACCCGTGGGATTTCTGCTGAAATGGGGTAATAAATCCTTAGCTGAAGATTCCAAACAAAAAGTTAAAACAGCCCGTGTCTTGGCGAAAGCAGGGCAGAATTTAGGCGGTACTGATATTGATAATTGGTTAGTAGATTACTTTGCCAAAACTCAAGGATTGGCGGTAAGTCCTTTGACAACAAGATTGGCAGAACGGGTCAAGATTCAGCTATCAACTCAAAATCAAGCCAGTGAAGTTTATTTTGACGATGAGACATTTGAAAGTTATGAACTGGAATTAAACCGCGACAGTTTGGAAAATGTCCTCAAAGAACACGCTTTTTTTGAGTTATTAGATGAATCGATGACGACACTGTTGCAACAAGCAAGACGCCAAGGGATAGAAATTGCAGATATTAATGCAGTTTTGTTAGTTGGTGGAACTGTACAATTGCCGGCAGTGCAGACATGGATTAAACAGTATTTTGAGCCAGACAAAATCCGTTGCGAACGTCCCTTTGAAGCGATCGCCCAAGGTGCATTACAAATCGCCCAAGGCATTGAAATCAAGGACTTTCTCTACCATAGTTATGGTATCCGCTACTGGGATCGTCGCAATCAACGCCACCATTGGCATCCGATAATTAAAGCTGGACAGCCATATCCCATGAGTCAGGCAGTGGAATTAGTTTTAGGCGCTTCAGTGGAGAATCAGCCCAGCATTGAATTAATTATGGGAGAATTGGGAGCAGATACAGGTAATACGGAAGTTTATTTTGATGGCGATCGCTTGATTACTCGCCGCCTTGAGAGTAGGGAAACCACCGTCAAACCCCTCAATGATAGGGAAGGCGCCAGAACAATTGCCCAACTGACACCAAGCGGATATCCTGGGAGCGATCGCATTAAAATTTTCTTTCAAGTTGATGATAAACGCTTTTTGCGAATTACCGTTGAGGACTTATTAACAAATGACACACTTGTAGAAAATCAACTTGTGGCACAGTTGAGTTAGGAAATTACCAACAAATAAATTATCAATTTTGTGGGCTGGACATCTTGTCCGCCCTTAGCTATATCCTCCACTTGCCATCTGAGGGTTAAAATTAATTATAGAAAAGTAAGGAGTGATTGATTGCCAACTGATAAGCAAAAAGATACCGTTATTTTTATCTGTCAGGTACTTTCTAATCTTTTACAACCAATTTGGATGTTTAGGTACGATCCTGTTTATAAGTATATTTATTTGATTGCTGGTAGAGACGAAAATTTAGAAATTACTATTTTTGAAAATGGGAATTGGGAGTTGAACCAAAATGACGAAGCCTGATTTTACTCAAATGACTCGCAAAGAATTAAAAAAATACATCTTGTCTCATCCCACAGATAATGAAGCCATTCGAGAATTATTTATTAATCGAAGAAACCCTAATGCCCAAGTTTTCCCCTATCCTTACGATATGCCTTATGAAGAAGTGGAAGCGATTTTTAAATCTAAATTGAATTTAGAATGATATCTAAAGTACGATCGCATCTAAAGTAAATCATCCTCAGATAGCTGAGCTATTTTCATCAAGGTTTTCAAGGTTCCAACTTTTAAATCTTGATTGCGGTCAACAGGAAGTGACAGAATTTGTTCTTGTTCAGGGTTTTCATAAATATGATGACTGCCAGTAATTCTTCGCAAAACCCAACCTTTTTGCTCTACAATCTTGCAAAGTTGCTTGCTAGAAATCGATTTCATACAGCAATTTCGACAACTCTATCTGTTGACTCAATTGCATGACGACTGTTGGCAACTTCAAGCCAACCTTCAATAGCGTCCTTTAAATTAGCCATCACCTCTTCCATCGTGTCACCTTCAGTAACACAACCGGGAAGCGCGGGAACTTCTGCCCAAAACCCGCCTTCTTCTGCTGGGTGAATGATTGCTCTAATTTTCATACACCTTCGCTATTGAGAACTTACATTTATACATCGTCTGGTTCTACAGAATTTGAGCGCAGGGATTCACGATATTCGCGCCCTAGCCGCATGGCTTCATGTAGTGGTTCACTATATAATTCATCGCTGTGTTGCTGCCTTGGCTGCTATCAGCTTGTTGTACAAATTAAGATCGCTGATTTGTAGCGGTTGCGGCATACTATCAAATGCTGCTTCCTCAGGTTCTAAATAAGCATCAATATCAGCACGATTGGCTAGATAAAACGCGATCGCTCCATAAACTTGTTCAAGTGTCAGCAACGGAAAAGAATTAACAATGCTTTCAGGCGATAATCCTTTTCGGAAAGCATAAACGATCGAGTCTAAGGAAATCCGAGTTCCTGCAACCCAATAAGCATTTTGAGGATATTCTACGTAAGATTTAGCTGTTACAACTGACATAGATTTATTTTGTCTCTACTTATAAAGTAATGACAAATAATCCATTCTGCCAAACATCGGTAGAGTTTTCATTACTCAGTCTGGTTTAACTTTTTTCTAAAAATTGCTTCGACTTCACTTTTGGGATCGGCAAGGTCGAAAGGATATGGTTGACGATTGGCTGGATTACGGCGACTCATCAAGATCTCCAATGCCGCCTGGAAAGCTTGCTGATCGTTTCTGTGTTCAGAAAGGTACTGTTTTAACTCGGTATTTGTCATCTCAGACAGATTCGATGTCATAGAACAAACTCCCAACTTCCATCTTCATCGATCACAAGTGCAATCTCATCACTGACCCCAGCTTGAATGTAAATAGTCTTGAATTTCTGGTCGTAACGAAAAACTTGAATTGGCTGGTACAGACTAGAAAGGAGTTGACAGACAAATATGGCAGTATCTGACTGTTCTCGTGTGGGCAAGCTGGAACCTCCTCGTATGTGTCAATAATAGCCTATCAGGAGTGAGTGCGACTTAAGGCTGATTATTGACTTCAGTTGATTGGCTGGTAGTGGCAAAGTACCATAGCGATCGCTGAAATAACAAAAGTATTAGAGTTAAAGCAAAAACGTTGAGTTTGAACTAACCTAATGCCTATACCTGAAACTAACCCAAAGATTCCAATGTCTTCACCAAGCCTCTACGAAACTGATTTTTACGCTTGGACGCAGGAACAAGCAACTTTACTTCAGAATCAGCAGTGGAGTCAAATCGATGTGCAAAATCTCATAGAGGAGATTCAATCTTTGGGCAAACAGCAACGTCAAGAATTGCGAAACCGTCTGGGTGTGTTGATTGCACATTTACTAAAATGGGAGTACCAGTCAGGACGCCGTAGCCGTAGCTGGTTAGCAACACTTCGTATTCAACGCTTAGATATTGCTGAAATGCTTGAAGAAAATCCTAGCCTAAAGCCCTACCTTGAAGAAGCACTTCGCAAAGCCTACCTTAAAGGTGTCGAATTAGCTGTTGGAGAAACAGATTTACCCAAGCGTACTTTTCCGGTAGAGTGTCCCTACAGCTTTTCACAAATTGTGGACTATGACTTCTACCCCGGCGAACCAAGCAAGTTAGTAGATGAATCAATGTAGAGACGTAGCAATGCTACGTCTCTACTTGTCAAACAACACCCGCCTCTGGAATCGCACCCTGCATTTTCGCAAAAGCATCAATCAAACTTTGCAATTGTTGATCGGCTTTAAAAACTCCTAAACCACGCACCGTAACTTTCCCAGGAGAATACACAAAACGCGTCTTGAGATTATCTGGTAAATTCGCCGCCAACAAATTCCAAGCTGGTTCTTCCATTGGTGTTTCTAAAACGACGTGCTGCTTGTTTTCTGGTTTAATCCTACTAAATCCAAGTTTTTTCGCTAACTGTTTGAGTTCCATGACTCGCAACAGTTGATTGGCTGGTACTGGCAAAGTACCATAGCGATCGCCCCATTCCGCAGCAATCTGCTTTAATTCTCCTTTGGATTTCGCTGTAGCCACTGCCCGGTAAGCACTCATCTTTTGATCCAAATCGGTAATATAATCTGCTGGAATAAATGCCGTCAGGTTAAGGTCAATCTGGGTATCGTCAACCTTGGGAATTTCTTGTCCGCGAATTTCCCGAATTGCTTCTTCGAGCATTTCCATGTATAAATCGAAACCGATGGCATCCATTTGACCGGATTGTTCAGCGCCTAGCAAGTTACCCACTCCGCGAATTTCCATATCGCGCATCGCCAATTGATACCCAGAACCTAGTTGAGTAAATTCCTGAATCGCTCGTAATCGTTGCCGTGCAGCATCAGATAATGTCCGTTGCTTGGGATAAAATAGCCAAGCATGAGCTTGGATACCTGCACGTCCCACACGACCGCGTAATTGATACAATTGAGCCAAACCAAAGCGGTGAGCGTCTTCAATTAAAATGGTGTTGACTCGCGGAATATCTAAGCCAGATTCAATAATTGTCGTACAAACGAGGATATCTGCTTCACCATTGCTGAAGGTGAGCATGGTTGATTCTAACTCGCTTTCATCCATTTGACCGTGAGCGATCGCAAATCTAGCCCCCGGTATCACTTCTCGTAAATTGGCCGTTGTCTCTTCAATGCCGTCAACTCGTGGAACTACATAAAAAACCTGTCCCCCTCTGTCTAATTCTTGACGAATAGCAGTGCGGATACTTTCGGAATTTATCGGTGACAAATGGGTTTTAATCGGGCGTCTGGTTGGAGGTGGTGTGGTAATTAAACTCATTTCCCGAATTCCCGACAAAGACATATAAAGGGTGCGCGGAATGGGAGTAGCGGAGAGCGTCAGCACATCAACCTGAGTTTTCAAGCTTTTAATTTTCTCTTTTTGGTTCACCCCAAACCGCTGTTCTTCATCCACCACCAACAATCCTAAATCCTTGAATGATACACCTTTGCCTAAAATTTGGTGTGTGCCAACAACTACATCTAATTCGCCCGTTGCTAATCGCTTTTGAATATCGCGGCGTTCTTCAGCTGAACGGAAACGGTTGAGTAAGCCGACATTCACCGGGTAGGGGGCAAAACGTTCTTTGAGTGTATGGTAATGTTGCTGTGTTAATATGGTCGTTGGCGCAAGGAGTGCCACTTGTTTACCGGCGGTGACTGCTTTGAAAACAGCACGAATCGCCACTTCCGTTTTTCCGAAACCGACATCGCCACAAACTAAGCGATCCATCGGGCGATCGCTTTCCATGTCGCGTTTAACATCTTGTACAGCTTTCAGTTGATCTGTTGTGGGTTGGTAGGGAAAAGAATCTTCCAATTCCTCTTGCCAAGGCATATCATTTGGGTAACTAAAACCTTGTTGTTGCGATCGCGCCGCATACAATTTCAGCAAATCCACCGCCAATTTCTTAATCGCTTTGCGGACTTTATTCTTGGTATTTTCCCAAGCTTTACCGGTCATCTTATTGAGTTCTGGTGCTTTATCTCCTCCAGCACGGAACCGGGATAAAGCCCCTACTTGATCGGCTGCAACTCTGAGTAACCCGTCTGCATATTGCACCACCAAATAATCACGGGTTTCGTTATTAATCGTCAAACTTTCCAGCTTGACAAATTTGCCAACACCATGATTTCTATGAACCACATAATCCCCTGGACGTAGCTTATTGGGGTCAACTTGTTTGGAAGTCGCTTTGTGGCGCTTGCGGATATAGCTAGGAGTTGCTAAGGAATGCTGACCAAAAAATTCCCGATCTGTAACGATTACCAATCGGTACGTAGGCAGAATAAAGCCTTCTAGTTCCGCCAGCCCAGAATATTTGAGGGCGATGGGAGTATGGTTGATTTGGAGCTTATCGATCGCTTGGTAATCGCGGGGATTGGGGATAAATTGAGCTGGACAATCATGTTCTTGTAACAGCGACACAGAACGCGAAGGTTGAGCAGAAATCAGCCAGATAGAGAAATTGCGATCGCGTTCATGACGGATAGTTTCAGCTAGTTTAGCAAACTGGTGCGGCGTAACTGGAACAGATCTGCTGGCAAGATTAATTCCATCATTTTCCTCCGCCAGTTCCGATAAATATAAAGTTTGAAACTTCGCAACATCAGCCAAACACTCATCAAACGACCGATGAATTTTCGGTAGTCCACTGATGACTGATGACTGATGACTGATGACTGACCATTGTTCTTCGGCATTTTCTACCCAGCGATCGCTATGAGCATGACATTGTTCTGGCTCATCAATGGCAATCAAGGTATTTTCTGGTAAATAGTTTAGCAGGGATGCTGGTTCCTCAAACGCTAAACCTAAAAAACGACGACTACCTTCAATCAGTGATGAGTTCCCAGTGCCCAGTGCTGAGTCAGAATTTAACTCATAACTCCTAACTCCTAACTCATCACTATTTTTCAGTGGTGCAGTGATGATGGGAGCAAAACTAGTTGGGGTGAGAATTAACTGGTCAACTTTATCCAAGGCGGAACGTTGAGTTGCTGGATCAAATTCGCGTATTTGTTCGATTTCGTCGCCAAACCATTCCAGCCTGACTGGAAACTCCGATGAAACCGGGAACACATCAACAATATCGCCACGGCGACTCCATTGCCCTTCGGTTTCCACCAGAGGCACTCGTTCGTACCCCAAAATAGTTATCTTCTCACTAAAAGCATTCAGGTCTAATTCCATTCCCCGCTTCACCGTCAAGCAAAATTCTTGAAAAGCTGCTGGTGGTGGGAGATGAGGTTGCAGCGCCCCTTGAGTAGCTACAATTGCTATATTTGTCATTTGTCCTTTGTCCTTTGTCATTTGTCCTTGGTTTGTTTCTAATGACATAGGCGCTTCGCCTTCCCGCAGGGTATGACTAATGACTAATGACTCTTGACTTTTGACCAAATCCGCCAACACCTGCATTTGCCCCCAACTCATCTCAGTTTCGGGGTCAAAAGGTTCGTAGGGAGAAGCTTCGGAGGTGGGGTAAAAATGTACTGTTTGCCATCCCATAGCCTCCAGTTGTGCGTAAACGCGTCCGGCTTCTTCCAGAGTGGCACATAGCACGAACAAATTCCTGCCCTGAGTTTGCGCCAATGCCGAAGCCACCAAACCCTTTGGCAGCCGGGGAATGCCATTTAACCGCAATTGTTGTTGGCGATTTAACTTAGAAATAAATTCAGTAGTCAGCGGCGATCGCCCTAAGGCACGCACAATAGAAGAAAATGACATAAGTTCTACTAGCAATGGAAGTCTTGGCGCTTGTTGAAAATCTTCAGGCAGTTTATGTCCACCATTTTAAAAGTGTTAACAGCCCTCTTATTCATTCTCAGGAAGAATAATGTATAACGACATAATAAACTCAATAATCTATAACTATTACTTTGTGTACAGTCAAAGCATTTATCGAAGCACCTTTAATACTAGATACTAAGGATTGAGCTACGTTCGCTCTGATAAGCGGCAACTTTAAACATGTCCTCCATCACTTTTGAAATTTTAATCATCTTGGTGCTAATTATTGCCAATGGCGTCTTTTCGATGTCTGAGATGGCAATTGTCTCAGCCCGGAAAGTTAGACTACAGCAGCTTGCCAATCAAGGGGATGCTAAGGCAAGGGTAGCACTGAAACTAGCTGAGTCTCCAAATCATTTCTTGTCAACCATTCAAGTAGGTATTTCTCTAATCGGTATCCTGACTGGTGCTTTTGGAGGAGCAACAATTGCTAACCGACTCGCAGTCTATGTGCGACTTGTCCCCTTATTAGCACCTTATAGTGAACCGATATCTTTTGGAATCGTGGTTTTGATTATTACCTATTTGTCCCTCATTGTTGGCGAATTGGTACCAAAGCGTTTGGCATTGAATAACCCAGAAAGGATTGCATCGACTGTAGCTATTCCCATGCGTGCCTTATCGGCGATCGCTTCCCCAATGGTATATCTTTTAAGTGCTTCTACAGATTTGATCCTGCGAATCTTAGGAGTTACACAGTCAACTGAACCGCAAGTCACCGAAGAAGAAATTAAAATCTTAATCGAGCAAGGTACTGAAGCGGGAACCTTTGAGGAAGCCGAACAGGATATGGTAGAGCGAGTTTTTCGTTTAGGCGATCGGGCTGTAAGCTATTTAATGACACCCCGTCCCGATATCGTCTGGCTAGACTTAGATGACACCGCTGAAGAAAATCGCCAAAAAATGGTTGATAGCGCCTACTCCCGGTATCCAGTTTGTCAAGGGGGACTGGATAATGTCTTGGGTGTAATCCCAGTCACCGACTTATTAGCTAGGAGTTTTCGAGGCGAACCGCTAGATTTAACAGTAGGATTGCGGCAACCAGTCTTTGTACCAGAAAGCACCCGTGGCTTGAAAGTTTTAGAATTATTTAAGCAAACCATTACTCACATGGCGCTAGTGGTCGATGAATACGGCGTGATTCAAGGATTAGTCACTCTCAACGACATCATGAGCGAAATCGTGGGCGATGTTCCTTCTATGGATGGGCAAGATGAACCACAAGCCGTGCAACGGGAAGATGGTTCTTGGCTTTTGGATGGAATGTTACCAGTGGAAGAGTTTTTGGAACTTTTTGAAATGGAAGAATGGGAATCTGAAGAACGTGGCAGCTATCAAACCTTAGGGGGTTTTGTCATCACTCATTTAGGTCGTATTCCCGCCGCCGCAGATCATTTTGAATGGGAGGGTATGCGAATTGAAGTCATGGATATGGATGGTAACCGCGTTGATAAGGTGCTAGTCGTGCCAAGGGGAAATAAATCAGCTCCTACTACAACACCCGAATCTGATTAGTATGGGGCATTTGTACTGAGCGGAGCCGTTGGCGCAGCCTCTCGTAGAGAAGTATGGGGCATTGAGCATTCGGCATTGGTAGCACTGTGTTCAATGTCACATGGTGTGTTAGGCTAAAGCCGTCATGCACCCTACTAGGTTGTGGGTTGGGCATCTTGCCCGCCCTAATTAACATCAAACAATTGAATTATGGATGACTATCTTAAAGAAAGAATCAAGGAAACTCTTAAAATTTCAATTAGAAAATTTTTTAATAATAAAAATGAATTTTGGGATTTTTGTTCGGGAAAAGAAAATACCTTTGAGCAATTAAAAGCACTTTTTGTTGAGTTAGGACAAGAAAACTTTGCTGCCGAATTTAGTGATATTTTTTACCAGAATTAGTTTAAATATCAAGAATACTCAGCAACTCTTTAGCTACATACTCAACAACAGGTACAGGAACAGCATTACCAAACTGTTTTCTGGCAATATCATCTTTTTCGTGATATTCAAAGTTTTTAGGAAAACCTTGTAATTTACAAGCGTGTTTTGCCGTGATTGGGATAAATTTTTTCTGGATATAAATTTTTTCTAAAAACCTCTTTTTATATTCCTGCGGATGACTACCATGAATTGGTTCTGTTGCTATATAGTCTTTAGCACCAGTAGCAGTTAAAGTTGGCACAATATCGGCAGTAGGTAAGATAATTCTATAAATATCATTAATACCTGTCATATTTTTAGAATTAACAAATTCATACTTATTATCAGCAGTTAATCGGAATATTCCTTTTTGAACTAGTTCATTTAATTCATTTATCTCTACATCAGCTATAATTTCTTTAAAATTATCAAAGGATAAAGGATTACCATCTTTATCTCCATATTTTTTGCTTCTTCTATGTTTTAGAAGAGTTAAGCAAATCATTTTTTCTCTATCACTGGTTTTTTGAATATCCCAAGAATGAATTGTTGTATGTCCATTTCTTAAATCAGAAAAAATGAAAAAATCATTTAATTCATCATCTTTTTGAAATCTAGTTCTGGATGGTGGAATCATACCTTGAAATAAGGTATTTGGATCTAACTTTACTTTTTCAATCAGTTTAAGACTCTTAAGTTCATCCAAAATGTCAAAAACTTTAGGATGAATATTCAAAGGAATAGGAAATTTATACTCTTGGGATTTTTCTAAATCATTTCTAATCCCAACAATAAAAACTCTATCTCTATTTTGAGGTAAACCAAAATCATAAGCATTGATAACTTTCCATTTAACACAATAGCCTATGCTTTCCAATTCATGTATAATTAGTTCTAAATTATCTCGATTTTTAGGGCTTGCTAATCCACTGACATTTTCAAATATAAAGGCTTTAGGTTTACTTTTATTGACTAGTCGAATTACATCAAACCATAACTTTCCTCTCGGATCTTCAAATCCCTTTAAACGACCTGCAACTGACCAAGGTTGACACGGAACACCACCAACCACTATGTCAACATGAGGAGGAATTTCACTAATTTTTGTGATATCTCCTAATTCAATCTCATCTTTATTTAAGTAACTGATAAAATTCTGTTGATAAACTTTTATAGCTTGTTTGTCTATTTCAGAATAGCCTAAGCATTGACCACCTAATTTTTCTAAAGCAATCCTGAATCCACCAATACCAGCAAATAGATCGATGAAAGTGAATTTATTTTGATACGTTACTAACTGTAGAGGTAATTCTATTTGTTTTGGATTTTGTAAAAATACAGATTTCATTTTTGTTAGCCAAGTTTATGAACTAACTATTGAGATATAGTAACCTAGTATATCATTATCCAAAATCCAAAACAGTATCAATTGAGCAAAGTAGGTACTGTCCACCAACCTCAAAAACCTTCATTTTGATGTTTGTGGCATTGCTTAGGGACTTCCAATAAAAAAATATCCTATCGTAGGCAATACTGTTCGGTTAAGGCACCAGACGCGATTTATCGCGTCTTTGGAATTTAGAATTTTAATCAAAAAACCTTAACCGAACCGTATTGCCATCGTAGGGTAGCACATCTGTGCTACCCGAAAAATCTACAAAAAATTTGGGATAATTTATTTTTTGCAAGTCCCTTAATCTATGTTTTTTGCAACTAGACAACGTAACTAAAATAACCTGCTGTCAAATTCAGCCCTGTGACTCCCACTAAGGTATCGTTGCCACTGCCGCTTTTGAGGTTAAACCGCTCAATGTTGCTGTAGTAGGTGCGGTTAGTGTTGTTTACTGTTTGATAGGAGTTTCCATAACTGCCAACGTTGACGGTCAAGGAGGAGTAATCTACTACCAGGATATCTGTGCCAGTGCCGCCATCTACTTGGTCTGTGACTCCTAAGCCGGCGTTGAGAATATCGTCTCCAGCATTGCCGTTGATGGTGTCATTGCCTGAAGTACCTGTAAGCGTATTGTTACCAGCATCACCGTTGATTAATGCCATAAATATATCCAAAAATAAAAAGGAAAACTTGTCTAAGAAATTTCAGGAAAAATTTACTATTACTTAAGTCAAGAGAGAAGCTAAATAAACCTCATCTAACTTGAAAACTGTAATTTTTTACCAAATTTTTGCGATTGCTTCCTACCCTGCGGGAACGCTAAGAGCGAACGTCGCAATGACACAACAGAATAATTCAAAACTCCAGGTTTCAACATGGGCGAGGTTTAATAGGCAATATTAAAATCAATTATGTTGTATTTTGTAAACCGGCCTAAAATGTTCTAAATTTAGCCATAGGGAAGATTTCTCAACCTTTGCTTAGTTTGCTTTATTCGGAATTACTTAGTTTATGAGCTATGAAAATAAGACAAACATATCTACCTTTAGATATGTTTACTCTGCAAAAAATAACAGGGTTTTACTTGCTGTATTTGCAAGCATTATTTGACAAAACTTATTTTTTTGAATACTCAGGCATACTACAGGTAATTTTGGAAAAAATCAAGCAGTTTTGATGAATTAATATATACAGCAATTATGCATGGGGTTAGGGGTAGAGTTAGATTACAACATTCCAAGTCCCTAACCTCAGATTTACTGTTGAGACAATCGTTTCACTTCTTCACCCGCCAACATCTGATGGGCTTGTGCCAAAACTTTGGGAATTTTATTAACGTGGGGACTGCGGGCGAGACATTGGCGCAAGTCTAATTCGTTTAATCGATCGCTCTTATTACCAGGAAACCAATGACTACCGTTACCAAGCAGGTTGTAACGCATTTTGCCATAGTCTACCAGATCGTAGGCGATCGCTAAATTCCACAACCACAAAATCACCCGAATATTTACCTCACCAGGCGTTTCGTCAAGTGTGGGTAAATTATCCTCCCAGGTTTTTACCCAATCTTCTCCCAAAGTGGCGATCGCTTCTGCTTCCAACCGTGCCAAAATTGGTGGCAGAATATCTGATGCTCTATCTATTAATTCTAAAGTCTTCAGATGTTCATCAAAATCTTGTGGTTTTGCTGCTCCCAAACTTAAAGTATGAACTTCTGGATGACTCAAACAAAACAAATCATTAAACACCATTGGACTCAAAGGAGCGCAAAGATTGACTAATTTTTGCGGTGGTTGATACAACAAACCTCCTTTATTAGATGGGCTAATAATAAATACCCCCATATCGTGGCGTTTAGCTGCTGCAATTGCCGCCCAATTCCATTGATTAATGTAGTACCAGTGCAAGTTCACATAATCAAATTGGTTAGTATTAATTGTCTGCACAATTACATCTGTTGGTCCATGTGTAGAAAAGCCAACAAATCTGACTTTTCCCTCTGCTTGCAACTGACGCGCTACATCCAAACAGCCACCAGGACGGATACTGTAGTCCAACGACTCAGGATTATTAATGCCGTGCAAACCTAAAAGATCGACATAATCTAGCTGGAGATATTTTAATGATTTCTCAAAGGTCTTCCGGAATTCTTTCGCATCTTCTTGCGGTCCGACTTTAGTCTGAACAATCAACTTTTCGCGGGGAAACCTCGGTAATATTCTCCCCAATTGCATTTCGGAAGTGCCATAGCCACGGGCAGTTTCAATATGATTAATCCCAACTTCCACAGCCCTTTTGATAGTCGCTTCCAAATTAGCTTGGTTCTTAGCAGGAATTTCCGATTCAGGAACATCCTGCCATTTGAACTGATACCTCATGCCGCCGCAGGAAAACACCGGCATCTGTAATTCTGTGCGTCCAAATCGTCTGTATAGCATTAGTGGATTGTGGATTATTTAACAACTTTAAACCTAAAAACAAGACTCATTCGAGCCTTTAATGTCACAATAATTACCTCTGTTTAACGTGTGACATCAGCAAGATTTATCGCATTATGAAATTTGTCAGGTCTTTTGGTTATTTGACTGCGATTTGTTCCAGTTCCACAAACCAAGTATGACATCCTAATTAATACTAGCAAGCATTTTTCAAATATTTTCATCAAGAAGCTTGAAATTACAAATAAACGCAGTTGTGATGCAAAAGGGACTGGGGATTGGGAATCAGGCTATGTTGTTTGCTATTTCCACAAATAGTATGATAAGATTTATTAAGAGATTATAAATTTTAATTGACTCAGCTACTACTGAAGTTGGAGGAAAGAGGCGAGTAACTTTACTGACATATCTATCCTGCCGAGATGAAGTGGCGATCGCACAGCAGAACATCTGGTAGTACCGAAGTAAGACAATAAAAAAATTTTAAGAAGTAATCAAGCCAACATGATATTATATTCTGATTTTTGAATTCTGAATTCTTTTTTTGACGAATTGTTAATAGGTAACCCATTTTTGGGCGTTATTAATTACGAAGTTATACTTTCCGCTACAACTTAGTAACAATGTAACAGTCTAATTATGTGGATAACCCGACCGTGGGAAAATCAAAATACCGAAACCAGAAATTAGAGAGGAAAACCCTGTAATATGCATCTGAGCGAAATTACCCATCCCAATCAGTTGCACGGTTTATCCGTTCGGCAACTGCAACAAATTGCCCGTCAAATTCGAGATAAGCATCTCCAAACCGTAGCAGTTAATGGTGGACACTTGGGACCAGGGTTGGGTGTTGTAGAATTAACACTAGGGCTTTATCAAACACTGGACTTAGATCGGGATAAAGTCATTTGGGATGTAGGACACCAAGCTTATCCCCACAAACTACTTACAGGACGTTACGATTCCTTCCACACCCTCAGACAAAAAGACGGAGTTGCGGGTTATCTCAAGCGTTGCGAAAACAAATTCGATCATTTTGGTGCGGGACATGCTTCCACCAGCATCTCAGCGGCACTAGGCATGGCTTTGGCACGAGATTTAAAAGGCGAAAAATTTAAATCGGTGGCTGTCATTGGCGATGGCGCACTTACAGGGGGTATGGCTTTAGAAGCCATCAACCATGCCGGACACATGCCGAAAACTAATTTGCTGGTTGTTCTCAACGACAACGACATGTCCATATCCCGCAACGTGGGCGCAATTCCTCGCTACCTGAACAAAATGCGCCTCAGCCAACCAGTGCAATTTATTAAAGATAATCTTGAAGAACAATTTAAGCAAATTCCCTTCGTTGGTGAATCTCTGTCTCCGGAACTCGGACGCATCAAAGAAGGTATGAAGCGCTTAGCTGTTCCCAAGGTAGGTGCAGTTTTTGAAGAACTCGGCTTTACTTACATCGGCCCAGTCGATGGACATAATTTAGAAGAATTGATTGCCACTTTCCAACAAGCACATCAAATACCAGGCCCAGTTTTGGTACATGTGGCAACAATCAAAGGCAAAGGCTATGAAATCGCCGAACAAGACCAAGTAGGTTACCACGCCCAAAGCCCCTTCAATGTAGCCACTGGCAAAGCCATTCCCTCCAGCAAACCCAAACCGCCGGCTTATGCCAAAGTCTTTTCTCACACTTTGGTAAAACTTGCCGAACAAAACCCGAAAATCATCGGCATCACTGCGGCCATGGCGACGGGAACAGGCTTAGATAAACTTCAAGCAAAACTGCCCAATCAATATATTGATGTCGGCATTGCTGAACAACACGCTGTCACTTTAGCAGCTGGACTGGCAACCGAAGGAATGCGCCCCATCGCCGCCATTTATTCTACCTTCTTGCAACGTGCCTACGACCAGATAATTCACGATGTCTGCATCCAAAACTTACCAGTCTTCTTTTGCTTAGATAGGGCAGGAATTGTTGGTTCCGATGGCCCCACCCACCAAGGTATGTATGACATTGCCTACCTACGTTGCATTCCTAACATAGTAGTGATGGCGCCGAAAGACGAAGCAGAACTCCAACGCATGGTAGTAACTGGTGTTAACCATACTAGCGGCCCCATCGCCATGCGTTACCCGCGTGGCAATGGCTACGGTGTGCCTCTAATGGAAGAAGGCTGGGAACCTCTGGAAATCGGCAAAGGCGAAATTCTGCGTACAGGTGATGACGTGTTAATCGTCGGCTATGGCACAATGGTTTATCCGGGGATGCAAGCTGCTGAAATTCTCAGCGAACATGGCATTGAAGCAACTGTGATTAATGCCCGTTTTGTTAAGCCTTTGGATACCGAGTTGATTTTGCCTTTAGCTAAGAAAATCGGACGCGTTGTCACCTTAGAAGAAGGCTGCGTCATGGGTGGCTTTGGTTCTGCGATCGCCGAAGCTTTGTTAGATGCAGATATTCTCGTTCCTGTCAAGCGATTTGGTGTACCAGATGTGTTAGTGGATCATGCTGAACCAAATGAATCTAAGACAGAATTAGGTTTAACGAGTCATCAAATAGCAGAGAGAGTTTTGTCAGCTTTCTTTAAACGGCAACTATCTACTGTTGTTTAGTTAATTCTTTGTAGCAACGAATCGCCCACACTTGTGACTCAGGTGTGGGCGATCGCTATATGAGGGCGTATTTCAGGTAAATGAAGTACACGGGTAGGGGCACAGCCATGTTCCCTACACTTTGCGATATGATGTTGTACCGCATCTGAGTGGGAACCGCTATATATAAGCCACAATAGGGTGGGCATTATAATGTCTAGCCTATAAGCTTTGATTGCGAGGTTTTTATGAGTCAGATTGAACGAGTGGCGATCGTTGGAGGAACCCACGGCAATGAATTAACAGGAGTATACTTAGTCAAAAAGTTTCAGCAACATCCAAATTTAATTAACAGACAAACTTTAGAAACTTTGGTATTACTTGGTAATGCCAAAGCTATTGCAGAAGGTAAACGTTACATTGACAAAGATTTAAATCGTTGCTTCAGCGATCGAGACTTACAAAATCCAAATCTCTTAAGTTACGAAGATAAGCGGGCGAAAGAAATTAAACAAATACTGCAACCGCAAAATCAGCCTTTGGCAGATGTAATCATTGATTTACACAGCACAACTGCCAACATGGGGCTAAGTTTAATTTTTTGCGAGATGCATCCTTTATTACTGCGGTTAGCTGCTTATTTAAGTTCGATAAATCCTTTAGTGAGAGTGTGTATTAATCCACAATCCCAAAAAGGTGGTTTTCTGCGTTCTTTGTGCGAATTAGGTTTTGTAATCGAAGTTGGTGCTGTAGCTCAAAATATATTAAACGCCGAATTGTTTCAACAAACAGAACAGCTTATTTACGCAATTTTAGACTATTTTGAATGGTGTAACCAAGGTAATCTTTCACAGACAAACAGCAGCTTGACACTCTATCAATACATTAGCACTATTGATTATCCCAGAGATGAACGCGGGGAAATTCAAGCTATGATTCATCCCCAGCTTCAGTTTCGGGATTATGAACCTCTGAATCCAGGTGAGCCAATATTTCTGAGTTTTGCAGGAAAAGATATTTTATATGAGGGAGTATCTACTGTTTATCCGATTTTTATTAATGAAGCAGCTTACTATGAAAAAGGAATTGCAATGCATTTAACTGAAAAGCAAACAAAGGTAGTTTAAGGGATTACCAAGAAAGAAATTATCCAATCTTGTGGGGTGGGCATCTTGCCCGCCCTATGAACTGGGCGGGCAAGATGCCCACCCCACAATAAATAATTGGATATTTTTTTATTTGGAAGTCCCTAAGACAAATATGTAATTAGTCATTTGCAAAGGACAAATGACCAATGACTAATATCGATATAAATGCTCACCCTGCTAGGCGATACATAATCACTTTTCCTTTCCAATTTTCTTCTACAAATACTAAGTACTCGCCATTGGAACGCCGAAAAGCGCGGATACCGTAGGGTATATCAATCCAGCCACTTTCGCTTCCAACTTCAGGGCCTGGTTTTAATTGTTTTACTTCCACTCCTGTGGTTGCATTGTAGACATATACCTCTGCGGTTTTAACTGTGACGGCGAAAACATAATTTCCCGCCACACTCATTGCAGCTGTGGAGACTTCGCGTTTGCCGGTGGTGTCGTAGGGAATCACAGCCCGCCACTTGGGAGTGCGATTTCCTTTACTCCAATTGTCAAAGCGGGCAATTTCAGATCCCACAACTCCGGTATCGTCGCCGAATGCAGGATGATCTACTGTGAAACCAGACAAATACATGGTATCTGTTTGGGGGAAATATTCAATGCGCCGCAAATCGTTAAATATCTCAGGAGTAGTTTGCTTTTGCATCGAACTATAACTGTAGATGGGGTTACCCTTAGCATCTATTCCCTGTAATGGATAATGTCGGATACCGTTACCATCTTGGGTTCGCAAAGCTTTCCAAACATCTCCTTTGCTGTCTACCCACCAACCGCCAAGATGGGGATAATCTTTGCTGGTATCATATTCGTTGTTTTCAAATTTGCCATTACCGTTGCTGTCTCGCCAGATCCATTCGCCTTTTTCTGGTTGATAGGGTGGCCAATTTCCGCTAACAGATTGTTTATCTGTGCCATTAGTACCAACAAACATTCCGGCTGGTATGGCGATTTTACCATCTGTGGCGGGATTGAAACGATATATTTGCAGAAAGCTGCTATACATATCTGTGAGGAACAAAAACGGTTTGCCTTGGATGCGGCGCACAAAGGTTGCATCTGGGGATGTGTGCAAACGTGGATCTTGTGGATATTTGAAAGGATTTAAGGTGTAGGCTTTGTAAGTCCATTGCTTACCAGCAGACTTACTATAATCCATTTGATATTGTTCTTGTTTGGTGAATAAGTCTACACCATCAGTTTTGGGATCGGCATCTGCATTATCGACAAATATTAAACCTAGCGATCGCCATATCAATTTACCCGATGGCGCAAATTTCCGCAAATCTGTTCCGGATTTGTTGAAACCATTACTATTTATATAGATATTACCTGATGCATCTGTGCCAACTCCGGTAAGTCCATAAAGTTTTAAATCTCGGACTTCACCAAGAACTCCTGTATAGATACCGTTTTTACAGCCAAAACTGCCTACTTGTTTCGGCTGATCTTTGATATCATAAATCAATATTTGCTGGCGCGAACCATTTTCTGCTACTAACAGCTTACCCTGAGGATCGATGGCGATCGCCGTTGGTTCAATAATATCTGCAATTTGTTGGGGCAATTGCTTTCCACTTTGGGAATAATGTAAAATCTTTGCAGGATTACTACCATTTTTGTTTTGAATAATCCACAGATTTTTTTGTTTATCAACTGCGATCGCTCCTGGATTAGTAACAGTAAAGCTGCGAAGTTCCTTCATCGTGTCAGTATCATAAACCCGAATCCGGTTAGTAGCAAAATCACTCACATACAACTCACTTCCGATAATTCCTAATCCAGTGACTTCGCTTTTAGTGCTGACAATTAACATACTTTTATCCCAGCCACGTCCCTCAGGAAACGGTGCAGGTTTTCCTGACAAATCATAGCGCCTAACACAGTGCCAAGCTGTTCCTTCTGTTGGGTAATCTTCTTTTGTATTGCCCATCGAACCCTGAGTCATGGCAATGTAAATATATTTACTATTTGCTGTAACAGCCTTGCCACCACCACGACCCCAACCGTGAGTATCACCAAGGGCACTTACAATTTTACCATCCTTATATATTCCTGCTTCTGTTCCGGCTTCATCCCAATGGCTGTTAGTATACACCGTACCATCAGCAGTAACATACATTGCCTCTATATTGTTTTGTATCCGCAGATTTCCACTGCCAATACTATTACCAATCCACGACGTTTTATAGGTGAGTGTAGGTGTTCCAGTTGTCGCCCAATCTGTTGTAATGCCAATGGTAGTAACCAAAACTCCAACAATTAGACTAAATAAAAATTTGAAAGTTTTATTTCTTTGCAAATATTTTAAATTAGATAATTTATTAATTTGCTGTGTGAACTGTTGACGGAGTTTTACTAACTGCGCCATTAATTGATTTTTCATATAATCTTTATCTAATTATTTACAATCTTCCTAACTTATTTGTAACCAGTTAATATTTATCTTCCCTCTCCTCTCTGCGCCTCTGCGCCTCTGCGTGAGATTTTTTAGTCTATATTCACAATCTAAATTGGATAACTGTATATACAATTATTATTTTCAAAATCCGCAAAAAAATCTAATTAGCTTGAATTGATAAAAATTTCATGTATTAATATTTACTGCTTAAACAAATATAAATAGTAAACTTTAATACAAAGCTTGACACGTTCCACTAATTGATAGCGATTTTTTCCTTTCACCATCTACCATTGATCCACCTCAAACAACAGGTATCATATTTATCATATTAAGTATTCTTTAGTTAATTAAAACACAGGATCTAATTCCTTGTTGACGCGAAGATATAAATAGTTTATAAATTGGTGTTCTCTAAAAAAACTCTTATTGATAATGCGTATCTTGTTTTAATACATTTATAGGAGAAACATCCGTGGAAAATAAAAAAGAACATTTCCTTTCATCATCTGCATCTATTCTCACCTTGGGATTAGGCTGGTTTCCTGAAAATCCCGGAGGATTAGAAAGGTATATTTATGAACTAACTCATAAATTAGCAGCAAATCAAGACCACATTGAATTATGCGGAGTCGGTCTACCAGATGCTGAACTAAATTCCCCGATTAAGCTGACTAACTTAGCATCTGTTGATACTAATATTTGTCAAAGATTATGGTCAATTCGCCAAAACTTCCAGAAAACCAGAACAAATAAACCAGATGCGATTAATCTGCACTTTGCATTATACAGCTTTCCAATTTTAGATATTTTGCCAAAAGGAGTACCAGTTACTTTTAACTTTCATGGCCCTTGGGCTTCTGAGAGTAAGCAGGAAGTAGTTAATAAAAATCTTAGTCTTTTAATTAAACATTGGCTGATAGAACAAACCACTTATAATCGCTGCGATCGCTTTATCGTTCTCAGCAAAGCATTTGGCAATATTTTACATCAACAGTATCAAGTTCCGTGGAATAAAATTAATATTATCCCTGGTGGAGTTGATATTAATTGGTTTCGACCAAATTTATCAGCCCAGGAAGCTTGTAGACAATTAGGCTGGCCTGATAATCGTCGGATTCTCTTTACATCACGCCGCTTAGTACATCGAACTGGTGTTGACAAATTATTACAAGCGATCGCTATAATTAAGCCCAGAATACCAGATATTTGGCTAGCGATCGCAGGTCGTGGTCACATCCAAGCTGCACTACAACAACAGGCTACAGAATTAGGACTAGACGATAACGTTAAATTTTTAGGTTTTCTACCTGATGAACAATTGCCTATAGCTTATCAAGCTGCTGAGTTAAGTGTAGTGCCTAGTCAATCTTTTGAAGGATTTGGATTAGTAGTAGTTGAATCTCTAGCTTGTGGAACTCCAGTTTTATGCACTCCTGTTGGGGGAATGCCAGAAATTTTAGCAGAATTTTCACCCGATTTAATTACTACTGCCATCGAAGCCTCAGCTATTGCAGAAAAATTAGAACAAGCGCTACTAGGAAATATTCCTATCCCCTCAAGAGAAGCCTGTCGCCATTATGCTGTTACACATTATGACTGGAATAAAATTGCCCAGCAAGTACGAAATATTCTATTAAATTAATGAACGCGAAAATCGCTTTGTAGAGACGCGATTTATCGCGTCTGAAGCATAACGCGAAAATCACGTCTGAACCATATTTTATTATAAAGGGGTTTTATGAAAATTATTTTTTTAGACCAAAGCGGTAAACCGGGCGGTGCAGAATTATGTTTAATAGATATTGCTAAACCCTATCGACATAATGCTTTGGTAGGTTTATTTGCAGATGGTTCATTTAAAGAGTTACTACAGCAAAATAATATTCCAGTAGAAGTTTTGAGAACTGAGGCGATCGCAGTTCGCAAAGAAAGTAGTTTAATACAAGGTTTAAATAGCTTAGGACAACTGCTACCTCTAATTACTAAGGTAGTTAAAAAAGCGCGTGAATACGATTTAATCTACGCCAACACCCAAAAAGCATTAGTTGTAGGAGCGATAGCAAGTCTTTTCAGCCGTCGTCCTCTGGTATATCATTTACATGATATTCTTTCCACCGAACATTTTAGCCAAACTAATCTTCGCATAGCTGTTAACCTCGCTAATCGTTTTACATCATTAGTAATTGCTAATTCTCAAGCTAGTAAAACAGCTTTTTTAGAAGCAGGAGGACGCCGAGACATCATCGAAGTTGTCTATAACGGCTTTGAACCGAAAAATTATCAAATTGATGAATCTGACATCAATCAATTGCAGCAAAGTTTAGAATTAGCAGGAAAATTTGTAGTTGGGCATTTTAGCAGACTTGCACCTTGGAAAGGGCAGCATATTTTAATTGATGCCCTTGCTCAATGTCCGCCACAGGTAACAGCAATTTTAGTCGGTGATGCATTATTTGGCGAACAAAATTACGTCCAAGAGTTACACCAACAAGTCGCCAAATTGGGATTAGAAAACCGCGTCAAATTTTTAGGATTTCGTTCAGATATTCCCCAATTAATGTCAGCTTGTGACTTAGTAGCACATACTTCGACTTGCCCAGAACCTTTTGGTAGAGTGATTGTCGAAGCAATGCTATGTGAAAAACCTGTAATTGCAGCCAAAGCTGGGGGTGCAATGGAATTAGTAGAACATGGACTCAATGGTTTTCTTGTGACACCAGGAGAATCCCAGGAACTTGCACAAGCGATTATTACTTGTTTGCAAGAGACAGAAATAACTGCAACTATAGCGAAGAATGCCAGAATTACTGCTAGCGAACGTTTTGATGTTGCAACGATTAATCAGCAAATTGCTCATTTTCTAGAGCATCGATTCAGTAATCAAAAACCTAACCCCCCAGCCCCCTTCCCTACAAGGGAAGAGGGAGCCAAACTCCCCTCTCCGAAACGGAGAGGGGTTGGGGGAGAGGTTCTTTCAAGATTACTGAATCGGTGTTCTAGAGAACTGGATAGCAAATAGCTATAGCAATCCTAAATGATTTATGAGAGAGTACGGAGCTATATAACGTTATTTATAAAACTCATTTCGAGTCTATATATTATGCAATAGCCTCAATATTAAATTTTGACGAGTATTTAAAACTACGTTTATATCTTCAGTATTTTCTCACATATGATTCAGGATTGCTATAGTAGGAATCATAATAATGTTTCCTAAGAATGTTAGCTATTAGGGAATTTTATGGCTGATAGCTAATGGTCAATCCCAAAATATCATGAGGAGATAAGATTTGAACTTACCTCGTCATTTATCATACAGATTATCAGCTTCTATTTTTCCCTTTATGTAATCGGATAGTTTATATTTCGAGAGAATCTCTGGAGATAAAAAACTCGCTCCTTGAATTTTATTTATGCAATTTTCACTCTTGCATAGGCATTTAAAAGCTTGACTCATAGACCACTCTGTGGAGGGGTAAAAAAACGTGACTTCCTCTCCAATTTCAATTGGTTTTATAACCCGTACTTCTTGAGCTTTTGTATCAAAAAATACATTTGGATCGCAGCTATGATTAATGTATTGCAACCATTCAGGATCGAGCATGATATGCTGAAATTGATTAATCTGAACAGTTAAATAGTTGGGCTGATCTAGAATTTCTTTTGCTCCAAACTGAGAAAAGATTTGCCCTTCCCTGAAGTTGATTCGAGCATGTATTGATTTACTTTCAGATATTGCACATTTGCCAACTTCTGCAAACAATGTAACTTTTTCAATGAGTGAGACAGTTACATCCTGATTTACGCTATCTTTCGCCATTTTTTGGTTTCTGGTTCTTTTTTGAGGTTTACCCTTAAGCAACTGCTTAAGATGTTTAGTCAGTAATTATCTTTTCTTTTTGAGGATAAAAAACTGTTCAAGGAGATTATCCCACAAAATAGGAGGTTTATTGTTAGTCATCTTGCTCGTTCGCATTATTCAAGCGATTGGAAAGGCGAATAAATAGATATCTGCGATAATGAATGTAGAGATGTAGCACTGCTAAGTCTCTACACGATCGCTGAATATCGCCACAAATAGCCCCAGTAAAATCACAGAAAATGCCAACAAGTTGAGCCAATCCAATGTTTCTCCAAAGATCCCCCATGCAAGGATACTAGTCAAAATAGGATCGAGTAGAAAAACTAAGGCAACAAAGGATGCAGATAATTCTTTGAGACTATATACCAGCAAAAAATTGGCTGAAACAGTAGTAATCCCTAAAATACCTATGCATGTCCACCCCTGCGATGATATTGGGAATAGTTGCTCATGGTTGATTAAGGCAAGCGGCAGAGTTAGTAGAATCCCTAATCTAAAACACCAGAAGATTATAATGTTAGCACTGACTTGAGGTCTGAGTCTTTCTGCACTTATTAAATACGCTGCAAATGCCACACTAGAGACTAGGGACACAATATCTCCTTGAATTTTGTCTATATCAAGTTGCAGATCGTTTAATCCCAGCACAATAGTTCCGCCGAGAGCGATCGCCGTCCCGATCAGGAAGCGGCGATGAAAGCGTTGCTTGAAGAACAACCATCCCCCTACTGTTGTAAACATCGGGGACAAATTATGAATTAAGGCAGAATTAGCAACGCTCGTCTGAGTGAGTGACCAAGACCATAAAACCATCATGCTGGTTAAAAATAATCCGGTTGCTAACAATAGGAATACTGTCTGACTTCTATCAGATACTTGCACAGATATCTGCTCATCAAGTTGACTCGACAGATTTGGAAATTTAATCAACAAACGGTATCCATTCCCCACCCCATTCCATAAGATGAGGACTGCTGTTGCTACCCACAAACGGTTAAATACGATGGCGTCTGGCCCTACTTCAATCTGGCCGAATCTCAGCATTATTGGCAAAAAGGCATCACCTATTAAGACTCCTAATATGGCAGCGATCGCTAAGAAATTTGATCGTTTTGTTAAAGCCTGTGGAGATTGCTCTAGCTGAGATACTTCTAGGAGGTCAACCATGAGTTAATTCTTTACAATTCAACACATATCATACCAAAACAGAGAATAAAAGAACACATTAAATCAGCAAAAAAGACCTCTTAACAAATGAAGAGGAGTCAGAATTCAGAATTCAGAAGTCAGAATACCCCATGCCTGAAGTCAGGGGTTTCAAACAAGCGAAAAATTTTTCTTTTCTCCACGGATAAATCCGGGGGCTTTAAACCTCTATTCATCCACCAGTCGCACAGCAGTCATTCTGACTCCTGGCGACTGACGCCTCTATTCTTCTTCGGTAAGAGTAGCATCTAGAGGCTATTTATTTACTTCTTGACCGAATAAAAAGCTTCTGCAATAGATACAGGACTTACGCAAGTGTCACAAAAAATAAAAATTTATTGCTTATAGTAAGGGCTACCCTACAGGTTCTGCGAAGCAGTACAGCCCTTATTTTGAGGACTAAAGTCCTCTCTGCGAGACGCTCTTGCTAGCTTGCTTCCCTGGAGGGGTACACTACGAACTTAAAATAATATGCCAGTTGCGTAAGTCCTATTGGTATTATTGCTAGTCTACAAAAAATTGAAGTTGGCTTAGAGCAAACGCAACCCAACCATGTCCGTTGTGAAATCCTACCTTAGCTTAAGCCGCTTCTCGCAGTTGTGACGGCACACTCACCTCTGGAAACGAAAGCGAGAGTTGTTCGGCTTGAGGTATCGCAGCTTGTTCTAAAACTTGAACTTCAATATTTACACTCACCAAATAACTGCCTGTATCTGCACCAACCGCTTCAGCAATTAATTTGGCAATATCCGGACGCTTGGCTGTCAACGGATCGCGTAAAATGCAGCGATCCCATTCATGCTTGGCAGTCGGATTGAGGTTGAGAATATAATGCTTCATCATCGAATTAACCCTTTAACCCATCTTCCACAAGGTTTTCACAGAGCCGTTGTGCGTTTGACTAGGCTTTGTGAACGCTATCTACATTATAGTATATTTGTACTAAATTGGGGGGTGGGGAATGGGGAGTGAGGAGTTAGGAGTTAGGAGTTAGGAGTTGGGAGTTGGGAATAAAATTTTCTCCCCATCTCCCCACCTCCCCATTCCTAGTTCCCTTTACCGTTCCCTTGGAAATTTAACAACTGCTCGTCATTCACCCAAATTGCTTGTTGAGGCACAGAAATTGAAATTCCGGCTTCGTCGAGAGCGATTTTCAGGCGGCGGCGAAACTCTCGTGCTACATCCCATTGTTTGAGAGGCTGTGTTTTAATCCAGACGCGAATAATCAAACCGCGATCGCCAAATTGATCTATTCCCAAAACTTGCGGCGGTTCTAAAATTTGACGCTGCCATTGGAATTCTTGACTCATCTTGTCTGCAACGGTTTTAATCAAGTTCAAAGCTTCTTCTGTATCGGCTTGGTAAGCGATAGGAATCGTTAAATCGGCTCGTGACCAACGACTAGAAAGATTAGCAACAACTTTAATTTCACTATTGGGAATTGTGATTAAGCGCCCTTCGGAATCTCGCACCTGGGTCATCCGCAGATTGAGATTTTCTACTAAGCCTCCCACATCTCCCACATGAATCACATCACCCAAAGCGTACTGGTCTTCTAGGATGATCAGGAAACCGTTAATCGCATCTTTAATCAAGTTTTGCGAAGCTAAGGATACGGCAACACCAACCAAACTGGCACCGGCTAGCAAGGGAACGATATCTATACCCAAGGATACCAGCCCTAGCAAAAAGCCTACTCCCACGCAGATAGCGGTAGCAATACTTTTAGTCACACCAGAAAATGTAGAAACTCGCAGTTGCAGACGTGCAGAGCTTTCTGGGGTGAGGAAAGCACTACTGCTAATGAGAGTCGAGGCGAAGCGGTCAATCAAAGCATAGCTAAGACGCACAGCTACATAAGTTACCAGTGCAACAAAAGCTAATCGCAAAGGAAATTGGGCAGCGGTGAGAATCGCTACTTGAAATCCTCGTGTGTAGGGAAACAAACCCAAAATAAAGAAACTTCCACCGCCCCAAATTCCGGCTTGAGTTAGCTGGAACAATCGCCTCTTGGCTTCTTGGAGATGTCGGTGTTGCTGTTGATTTAGTTGTGTTGTAATTGGTTGAGCCGCTGTCGGAGTTGGAGAACTGAAGAGTCCATTTTGGGCTTGAAAGGTAACGGAGTCTGAATTTTTGCTGGAACGTCTCTGCCAGCTATATGCTCCCCAACTGATGATAATCATTGCCAGTGCCGTAGCCCCAGCAATCTTACCTTGGTCGATTAAAAATTGAGTTTGTCTCTCTTGTTTCGCCTGTTGTAAGTCTTCTTTTAATGAGTCAGCAATTTGATTTGCTGATGTTGAGATATCTACTTGTCGCAGCCCAGCATCCTCAGAAGTAATGGTCATCAGATACTGGTCATTGACATAAATAACTGGTAATTTGTTGACTTCCCGAACTTCTACCTTGACTGGCGTGTTTGCTGGTGACTGAAAGTAATTTCGGCTAATTGTCTCCAACTTCTTTTGGATGTCTTCTGAACGCTCAGGAAAGTTGGTTTTCGATCCTGCTATCTGAAATAGGCGACGACCATCCAAATAAATCCAGCCGGAAACAACTCTATCGTTGGAATCATTGCTCACACTGCTGGGAGCTTGCAACTCCGGCAAAAAAGGAATCTGGGCGGTGGCTTTTGGCACAGATACAATGGTTACAGCCATTGAACCAGCGATCGCCATCATCACACCCAAACCTTTGCGACCTTTGGGTAACACACTCGTTTTAGACAAGTTGGACGCTTGATTGGGAGCCTCCAAGTGTGCCACAGGCTTGGCGATGTTGCCCAGGTATGTTTTGGGTGAAAATACCCGTCCCCGATCCTTTAAACCTTTAGCAAAGCTTGCGATCGCCAAAAATTGAAAGCGCACTCAAACACCTCCTTGAGTAAAATTTACTATTGACTATTTCTATAACCATCCTCCTCAATTAATCTGAGTAAATGTACCTATCTAAAGTTAAGTATTTGCTATTAAACAATGAAATTTTGATGTTTTTTTTGTGATAACCTCTCTTTAGACAGATGACATTGTACTGACAATGAGCAGCCAAAGCTAAGAACAGTCTTACTCTTACCAAAGATAAAACAAAAAAGAAAAAGCTGACGATGAAGTTGACATTAGGCTAATGAAACGTCAAGCTAGTTTTCAGGACTATTGACTAGTAATTTGCTTTCTTTCAAGCAAAAATTACCTGTCGTAGAATAACCTAGTAGAGTGCGTAGATTTTACGTAACTTTTTCACACTTTTGAGGTAACTTTTCATGACCGCAATTTCTCCCCGATTAAAGCACGAGGTTAAAGACCTCGGCCTAGCTGCCTTGGGAAGACAGCGCATTGAATGGGCAGGACGCGAAATGCCAGTTTTGCGGCAAATCCGCGATCGCTTTGCCAAAGAAAAACCCTTTGCTGGGTTACGCCTTGTGGCTTGCGCCCACGTCACAACAGAAACAGCACATTTGGCTATCGCTCTCAAAGCCGGCGGTGCAGATGCAGTACTAATTGCTAGCAATCCCTTATCAACCCAAGATGACGTAGCTGCTAGCCTCGTCGTCGATCATGAAATTCCCGTTTTTGCCCAAAAAGGCGAAGATAACGCAACCTATAGCCGTCACGTCCAAATCGCCCTGGATCACCGCCCCAACATCATCATTGATGATGGTAGTGACGTAGTTGCGGCATTAATTCAAGAGCGCCAACACCAAATTCCCGATTTGATTGGCACCACAGAAGAAACCACAACGGGAATTGTGCGCCTGAGAGCCATGTTCAAAGATGGCGTTCTCACCTTCCCCGCAGTGAACGTCAACGATGCTGATACCAAGCACTTCTTCGATAACCGCTATGGTACTGGGCAATCGACCCTTGACGGCATCATCCGCGCTACAAATATTCTGCTAGCTGGTAAAACCATTGTCGTTGTTGGTTATGGCTGGTGTGGTAAAGGTACAGCACTCCGCGCCCGTGGTTTGGGTGGTAACGTAATTGTTACCGAAATTGACCCCATCAAAGCAATTGAAGCCGTAATGGATGGCTTCCGCGTCCTGCCAATGGCAGAAGCAGCTGAAGTTGGCGATTTGTTTATCACAGTTACTGGTAACAAGCACGTAATTCGCGGCGAACATTTCGATGCGATGAAAGACGGTGCGATCGTTTGTAACTCCGGTCACTTTGATATTGAACTTGACCTCAAATACTTAGCTAGTCAAGCTAAAGAAATCAAAGAAGTCCGTCCCTTCACTGAAGAGTATAAATTAACAAGCGGCAAATCAGTCGTTGTTCTCGGTCAAGGACGCTTAATTAACCTCGCCGCTGCGGAAGGACATCCCAGTGCAGTGATGGATATGAGCTTTGCTAACCAGGCTTTAGCCGTTGAATACCTCGTGAAGAATAAAGGTAAGTTGGAACCTGGTTTGCACTCCATTCCTACTGAAGTGGATCAAGAAATTGCTCGACTCAAATTGCAAGCATTAGGAATTGCGATCGATTCCCTAACCGCCGATCAAATTGAGTACATCAACTCTTGGACTACTGGAACTTAATCTTAATTGATTAATTGATTTTTTTGGGGATAGGCGTTTTAGCTTATCCCTTTTTTTGTGTTTCGTGGATACTGTAAGTAGAACCCGCATGGTAGATGCAAAGAGCGCAAAGTGCAAACTTATACCGTTTCAATTTAAGGTTGATATAAATACCCTGGTAGGTTAGCACAGCTGTCATTGGTGTTAACTTAAGGTGAAACCCTTGTCAAGACGTGATATTCATCACTCAACGCGTCACCCCACCCTAACCCTCCCCGTATGTATTGGGGAGGGAACTGCATTTCTTTTTCCCCCCTTTATAAGGGGGGATTAAGGGGGGTAAAGCGTATGTGGGACAAGCGTTTGAGCTTAAGTTAACACCAATACATAGCTGTGCTAACCTACGATAAATCTATATGTATCATGATTTTAGTGAAATGTATTACTTAAAAAAATAGGTAATATAGAATTTATATTATTATTTTTTATATGTCAGCAAAAGATATTTTTCATAATATTGTGAAAGTAGCCTTAGAAAAAGATGGCTGGAAAATTACACATGATCCCTTGTTTTTTCAACTCTCTGAAAAAATTAGAATTAAAATAGACATGGGAGCGCAAAAGTTAATTTCGGCTGAAAAAGATGAGCAAAAAATAGCAGTAGAGGTAAAAAGTTTTATCGGGATATCAGCAATCTCAGAATTTCATGTAGCTGTTGGTCAATTTTTGAACTATAGGGTAGCATTAGAACAAAAAGACTCTCAACGATTATTATACTTGGCAATATCTCAAGATATCTACGAAGAATTTTTTATGGATTCTTTTATTCAAAGTGTATTAGAACGGTATCAAATCAATTTATTGGTTTTTCATGTTCAGAAACAGGAGATAGTATTATGGAAATAAGAGATTATCAGGAATTAGTGAAAAAAATCATCTATGAATATGCAAATGACCAACCGAAAGAATATTTAGAAAATACTGAAATTGTCTTTGATACAGAACGTGATCGCTATTTATTATTGTATGTAGGATGGCATGATGAAGAAAGAGTGTATGGTTGTCCAATTCATATTAGTATCAAGGAGGAAAAAATTTGGATTCAGCGCGATTTTACCGAAGAAGGAATAGCTAATCAATTAGTAGAATTAGGTGTGCCAACAACAGATATTGTTTTAGGTTTTAGAGCGCCTTATGTCCGTCAGTTCACTGGTTTTGCGTCTGTTTAAATTTTTTGAATTCTATCCCAACTGAAGTTGAAAGTTGAGTATATCAATTCTTAAACATTGCTAGATACATCGTTGATTAATTTTTTTTTGCATAGGCTTTTGGGTTACCCCAAAAGTAACTAAATTAAGGAGATTTTTCAAAGTATGGTTTTACCTTCAATTCCAGCATTAGAGACAATTGTTAGCTGTTTAACGATCTTGCAGCCTCAAAATTCTTCAGAATATAAATCTTTAGATATAAATAAAAATACTCATAAAAGATTTATTATTTATTATTTTGGGCCTTTGTGCGAAACAATAAAATAACTTCAAAATCACAAACTCCGAAAAATACGAAGTAGTTTCCCTTTCCCAAAATGCGTGTTAAGCGCTGGCAGAATATATCTTACCTAAATTGAAGACAAAAGTTCTTATCCCATTAGGATAATTCGTCAATAAACCTATTCCGAACTATAAATCGGTCAACTACCATAAATAACATTTTGTCTGCTTGCTCACACCATAACTAAGACGGAATCATCGCTACCTTAATTACTTGACGCGCCTTCATCTCATAAAACACCTGTTCTAAATCTTTTAATGGCCGCTGTTCACTAATAAGTAATTCAAAGGGAATTTTCCGACTAGCTATTAGTGATAAAGCCGATCGCACATACTTTGGTGTATTATGAAACACGCCTTTTATGGTGAGTTCGCTATAGTGCAGTTGTTCTGTACTCACAGTAATGCTAGTATCCCGTGGACAGCCGCCGAATAAGTTGACTGTAGCACCAGGACGGGCGCAAGCGATCGCAGTTTCCCACACACTAGGCACTCCAGTGGCTTCAATCACCACATCTGCACCCCATCCTTGGGTGAGTTCTTTCACCACGCCGGGAATATCCGAGATTTGATGATAATTAAAGGTCTGGGCTGCACCCAATTTCTTGCCAATTTCTAGTCTCTGGTCATTACCTCCCCACAGCAATACTTCAGCAGTATCCGCTAAAGTAGCTACAAACATCAGCCCGATCGCTCCATCTCCTAAAACGACTACTTTATCTTTGGGCTGAATATGAGAACGCGCTACGCCATGCAACACACAAGCTAGGGGTTCCGTCATGGCTGCCAATTCCCAGGGCAAGTCATCGGGAATCTGCAATAAATTATGCTGTACTATGGGTGCAGGAATTTTTAGATATTGGGCAAAAGTCCCATTGTTCCAGGTTAAATTGGGACACAATGAATATTCTTGACGTTGACAAAAAAAGCATTCCATGCATGGAGCGGAATTATTAGCGACAACGCGATCGCCTATTTGCCAATTTGTAACACCTGCTCCCAAGGCAACAATTCGCCCAGCAGCTTCATGCCCAAACAGTGTTGGCGGTTTCAACATTTTCGCATGACCACCGCGCCGCCAGACTTTCAAATCTGTACCACAAGTTGTTGCTGTTCCCACTTGGATCGCAACTTCGCCAGCCGCAGGAGTAGGATCGGCAACCTCCTCTAGGCGTAAATCTTCTTGCCCGTAAAGTAATGCTGCTAACAAAGTTTTAAACCTATCAATTAGATCCATCTGATTTTACCAGTTGGAACTATTTGATAGGTTTAAACTAAATTTGGTCTTGATTTTTAGTAAATTTTTATCAATCTTAAATGCTGAAAAACTACGAATTCGCAGCTGTTTGGGGAAGGACTCCGGTATTTCGGCTTTCCGCATTCGGCAAGCGGGTTACAGTTAACAGTGGTACTTCTTGTCGGCACGACAGGCAAAACCAATACAGTTCACCATGACGAACATGACGCAGGAGGGAACCACCGCAGCATGGGCAGGTGTTGGCTCTCGTACTCATACCAATGTCCTCCTTGAAATAAAAGTTGTTGTTTAAGCTAAGCAAAAAAAGCAGTTGATTAAAAGCGGATGCTGCCCGCATGAATGCGGCCATTCGATTCTATGCGGTCTTTAATAATTTGTCTGTAAACAGCTTCATATCCGTTAACCATTTGGCTAACGCTAAAATTGTTTTCTACATATTTTCGACAGGTTTGACGATTGAGCTCCATTGCTAATGGAATCATTGCCGCCATTTCTGCATAGTTTTTGCAGATAAAACCTGTTTTTCCGCGAGCAATCACTTCAGGTACGGAGCCTAAATTCATGGCAATTACTGGTGTACCAGTTGCCATTGATTCGATCATTACTAATCCAAAAGGTTCTTGCCAAGCGATGGGAAAAAGAGTAATCGCAGCATTGCCCAGAAGTTCAGTTTTTTCGGCGTGGTTGATTTCGCCTAAATATTCAATTTGCTGACCATCAATATGGGGGGCAATCTCTTGTTCAAAAAACTTAGAATCTCCTAAGTCAACTTTTCCAGCCATCTTTAAGCGCCAACCAGTTTGCTTAGCAATGGCGATCGCATGTTGTGGCCCTTTCTCTGGTGAAAAACGACCTAAAAATGCCAAATATGGAGGCTCTGACGGTTGAGCTACAAATGGATAATCTGTTAGCTCAATGCCGTTATAAACCGTGGCAACATAGTTAAGATCGATTTCACGCTGGGAGTTACTAATGCTGATGTATGGTTGCTTTTGGTGGTAGCTAAATGCCTTACGGTTGTCCTTTGTAAAATTATTGTGCAGGGTATGCACTGTAGAAGTTGTTGTTATCAAACTCGCTAAAGGTAATGCCGAAATCCCTACATGAGAATGGATAATATCGAACTGGGCAGCGCGTTGATAAACTTGACTCAGTTCTAGCATTTCGTACACTACATACTCTTTAACATTTGGGTCTGAGCGCAATGCACGCGGATAAACTGCTTCTAATTGAGCCATAGTTTGAGAATCACCAGAGGCAAACAAAGTTACCTCATGACCACGACGAACAAGTTCATCAGTTAAGCGACTCACTACCAATTCTATTCCTCCATAGTTAGGAGGTGGAACCCTTTCCCATAAGGGGGCAACTTGAGCGATTTTCATAAGTTGTTTCGGTTCAGTCTGTGAAATTGCCTCAATATAATGAATTACTTCATTATTTTATGAGAACAAAGCATTTGTACTTACTTTTTTGAAATTTAAATTAACCTAACAGGCTATCAAAGGCACAATATCGGTTAACCGTACCGGAAATTTTCTACCGACAAATCTCAGCACTATCGTTAAAACTCAACCCTGAGTTACACTTATAACCTATAGCCAATCAATTAGTTGTTGCATCTGTCTTCGGGATCATAATCGAGTAGAATATTTTGTAGCAGAACTTACAAAATAGAATATTTGGTAGCTGAAAATACTAAATTATTAAACGGGATCAAATTATTCCAGCTTGGTTTAAAGGCGATGAGCAATAGGGTATATATTATAAATATTAAATAATTGTAGAAAAATTACATAATTTGTATTAGGAATTTACAAAAGTTTTGATAGCCTACTCATGAAAATCGCTACTTGGAACGTCAACTCAATTCGCATTCGCCTAGAACAGGTTACTGATTGGTTAACTCATAATCCCGTTGATGTTCTCTGCTTGCAAGAAACCAAAGTCATGGATGCTGAGTTTCCGCGATCGCCCTTTGAGCAAATGGGCTATCATCTCGATCTATCAGGGCAAAAATCCTATAACGGCGTAGCCCTAATCAGCCGCCAACCACTTCTAGACGTAAGCAGCGGATTTAGGGCGATTTTGAAAGATTTACTGCCGGAATGGGATGAGCAAAAGCGAGTCATCACAGGTGTAATCGACGGTATTCGCATTGTAAATTTATACGTTCCCAACGGCGCAGCTGTAGGAACCGAAAAATACGAATACAAACTGCGCTGGTTGACAGCCCTGCGTGAGTACCTGCGATTGCTGCTGTTGTCACAACCTGATATTTGCGTATGCGGCGACTTCAACATTGCCCTGGAAGCTAAAGATATTCACGAGCAAGTGAGTACAGAAAATCACATTATGGCAACAGAAACAGAACGCCAAGCCTTACGGGATATTCTGGCCTTGGGATTTGCCGATGCGTTTCGTAAATTTACTAGCGAAGGCGGAAATTATAGTTGGTGGGATTATCGCGCCGCCGCCTTTCGTCGCAATTTAGGTTGGCGGATTGATCATCACTATCTCACACCCGTACTGTATGAACGCGCAAAAAGTTGCGTCATCGATGCTGCACCGAGAAAATTAACCCAACCCAGCGATCATGTACCGGTGATTGTGGAATTATAAAAGGGACTGCGGACTCAATACTGCGTAGGTTTTGGATTTCCTGGTTGAGGCAAGCTGTTCAATAGCCGGGGGAGAAATGGAGGCTGGCGTTGAGTTTTGCCTAAGAAAGCAACGCCAGCTTCCCCTGCCTCAAGAGCTTATACGAGCAGTATTGACTGGGGACTGGGTATTTGTCACAAGTTTTCGTACACCTCATCATCGTTCCGTTTGCCAACACGGAACACATCAACTAGTTGGTTTTCATCATCAATGGTGTAGAGAATTCTGTACTCTCCAGAATCAACACGATAACCGCCTTCATAAGCCTTAAGAGCTTTACAATCTTGGGGTCTAGGAGTACCTTGAAGAGAAAGGATTTTAGAGACGATCTGCTTAAATTGTTTGGCTTGCAAATTCCGCAAGTTCTTTTCTGTAGTTTTAGCAATCCTGAGAGTGTAGCGCTCACTCATTTTCACGCTTTTGCATAATCGCCTCTAAAGTTGTAAAGCCATCATTCTCGGCAATGGCTCGGCGTAATAGTTCAGAGTCAATGGCATCTTCTAGGGCTTCTAGGCGTTTTAAGTCTTCCAGTCCAACTATAGCGACGACAGCCTTGCCATGTCGCTCAATGACGATACGCTCACCTTTATACTCAACACGATTGATTAGCTCTTGAAAATTGGCGCGAGCTTCTGTAGCGCTGATTGTATCTGACATTTTGACAGTTTGTACATTTTTGGTATTTTGTACATTTATTCTAACTGAGAGCCGATCGCTTTTTCATTCATCCAAACACACATCTCAATGTTGTAAATGCTAACTGTCCAGATTTTTAATCATGCTAGGACTGACGCACAGGTAACGGAAAATCAAACCGCAGAGGACACAGAGAAATAAGAGTTTCAGAGAGTTATTGCGTAAGTCCTACATGCTACTTAAATACTACTTAATTTGAGGGGAATATAGATATCTTGAGAATTAGGGTTCAGGTAGGGACGCTGCAAGTCAATGGTATGGCGTGTAAAGTGCTGATCGATCGCCCTCATCCGTTCTTCCATCGCATTCTTGCCTTTATGCCAAGCTTCCAACAAAGCATTAGCGACGATTTGACAACGGTTCATGCCAAAAGTTTCTTGTGCGGCAAATTTTTGGGTTGGTTCTTCAGCTAAACCTAACCCTGGTGCTAAAAATTTGGTAAACAAGGGAATTTCGGGCTGGAAATGAAATTGATTTTCTGGATAAATAGCCTGAAGAATGGTGCGAATTGCTGGATAGTCCTGGAGTTCAAAGTAGAGTATCCCCGAATCATAGCGTCCGTATGCACAGGGATTGTGGAGAACCTGAAAGCTGAAAGGAATGGAAGCTGCATTCAGTTGCAGTGTTAGGCTATCCATCAGAGCGATCGCACCAGATGGCGTTAAATTAAAGTATATTCGCCCTGCTCCCAAATCACTGTCTGGATTACTTTGCTGTTCCTGTCCCACATTACTAACTGCCATGTAACAACCGTTTTGCAGGCGATTTTTAGGCATCCAGATTGCTACCATATCACCCACTTTGGTAGATTTATTACTGGATTCTAAGTGACAGTCTGGCTCAATATAAAGTGTTAAACCGCCTTTCGTCACCGCCATAGTACCATCAGGTTCTTGCCGCAGCACCTGCCATTTCGAGTCTAAGTAACCTACACCATGATTACTTTCGTGCAATTGTTTGTAGAAGTCCCAATCAATCTCGGAAATGGAACTATCTTCTAAATGATGCTTTGATCTGTGATTAATAGTATCAGTCTTGACTGCCAAAGTAGTTTGTAGGGAGCCATTGTAATAGATCCCATAGAGAAAATTTCGCAGTAGTAGAGCCAGATACTTTTGTTGTAAATCTGCCGGGGTTTGCTGAAATCTATCCGCTACTTTAGTCGGCAGAGCAAAGGGTTGATAGTTGGGATGATAAATACAAAAATTTGACTCAATCTGGATATTCCTAGCAATGTCCAACAGAGAAGTCAGCGGTTGATTGGCAGAATATAGCATTAATCCATTTAGAACTCAAATAAAGAAAATTCAAAATCATAAAACAGGAGTCAGAATTCAGAACTCATGAAGAAACTGACATTTTTATTCTTGTTTATAAAACTACTATGGGGCAAAATTCTTTGATATTTATCATCGGGTAAATAATATGCAGAAGAATTTAAAATTTCGTAAAATTTCAATACCCAAAATTCAAAATTGAGAATTCAAAATTCAGAACAAATACAGAATGATTGCTATATTCATTGCTCAGATATTTTCCTAATTCTTTAATTATTCTGACTCCTGAATTCTGAATTCTGAATTCTGAATTCTAATTCTTGTTCTTCTCCCTACCATTAACAACCACGGAGCCGAGTTTTTTCGTAATAAATGCGAAGTAACTGCTGCTCCTTTTGAGGCTGAGGAAGTTTATGGATTTTGGCCACAGGGTTGACAATTTCTGATTCTGAGATCCCGAAAATAGTCAGGACAGCTTGCTCCGGCATAGTGAGTAAACTTTTAGCTACTTGCAGCATACAGATATCAGCATTGCTAAAGTATTTCCGGCAGGTAATCATATCCTGAATTTGATGAATTAGTGCCAGTCCCGCAAATTGGATAACCCGCGAAATAAAATCACTACGGTATTCCAAAATCATTGGGAAAGCATTGAGATAAGACCTGATGAGGGCAATAATTGAAGGCTGTAAAATCTCTAACGGTATCAACGCCAGATGTAGAGATTCTTCTAACTCAATGGTAGGATCTACTACCAGGCTCTTGAGCCAAATTCCTAAATAGCTGGCTAGTAAAGTTCCTAAATCAAAAGCTGGATCTCCCCAACCACAGGCTTCCCAATCAATTAGTCGCACTAGGCAATTGTCTAATTGCTGCCAGCGAGAATGAACTAAAATGTTGTTCAATTTCAAGTCGTTATGAGTCAAGCAGCAAGGATTCCAGTCATATGCCAAATCTGCGATCGCAGATTCCAAACTCTCGTACTGTTGATAAAGAACATAAAATTTCAACGCATCGCTGGGAACAGTACCAAAAATCTCTGGACTAATTGACCCTATCCCTTGGGCTGGATTGTAAAAACCATAGCGAAACTCTCCTTGGGGAGCAGTTGCCATAAAATCCCTATATTCTCGACGTTGGAAGGTTGCACGATGTAGTCCTGCCAAAGTAGTACCGATCGCATAGGCAATTTCTGGTGGAAAAATTTCATTATTGTGGTATAATTTCCCAAGTTCCAGGTAGTCACTCAAGTAGTTGCGGACAAGAATAGAATTTTCTTCGTCAAAATGCACTACTAATGGTGCGTGGTTTACCGCCGTAGGCATCGCCGAAACATTGGCGAAAACTGGAAACTGCTGGAGCAATTGGTGAAATAGCCACTCTTTAAATAACTCATGGGGCAGGCCTTCACTGTTAATCTTACGTTCTTGTTTAACGAGCAGTTTGCGATTATCAGCTAGAGTTACGAGTAAATTGAAATTTTTGTTGCTACTCCCCGGCAAGTCAGATTCATTCGATCTGCCACCTTCTGAGTTATACAGACCTACATCTTGCAGATACTGGATAACGTTGTGAGAAGACAGTGATAATACCATGTATTATTTCCTACTTCGTAAATTACCGTAAAATCATCCGTGTCAGAATTTCTTTAGCCTTAGCAGTGTTGGGTAGATAGTAACTAGTGTGCGAATAAGAATAAAGATTTGTACAATCTACTAATATCGCATATTTCCGATTAAAACCTGCCAAAATGGCACCAAGCTCTTTATAATTGCTTTAAAATTGCCTCCATGACTCCGTGACATCTTTACACTTGCTCAGCATAGTTACTTAGACACATTTAGAGTAAGTTTTGTGGTAGAGCCTTTTGATAAGAGGCAGGGGGCAGGGGGCAGGGGAGAAGGTACAAACCTTGCCCCTTGTGGGCAAAACACCCCTGCTCCTTTTTTTCTCCCTTGGTTGAAGCCCCACCTGCAAGTGGCGCGCTTTTTCTCCCCTGCTTTTTCACGTAAGTAGCTCTGTCTCGCTTGTTTGTAGCGGATTAGCATCCCCAGCAAAAAACTGATTGGCGGCAGATGTTGTAAGTAGTCATCCTGAAAGCAGCGAAGAATTTCAGCAATTCTTCGGGGTACGAAGCATGACTTTCAACGTTATTATTTTTATTTATCATCACAAAGCCAAAAAAACCGGAAATTTTGATCGGTTGGTAATTATTTTTTGCTTAAATTTTCATAATTGATACGTGAAAGCCTTGTTGGCAGGTCATTTATGTGACGTGCAGACTTTCAGCTATATAAACTCAGGCTACATGAGTGCTTCTTATGGGAGTACTAACTTGAAAAAGGGAGTGTTGGCATTTGAAATAATCTTGCCCAAAAGCGGGAAAGCTATGGTTATTCCCTAGTGGGGAAATTTCCATGAAAATCCTGAATAGGAAAATGCTTAAGAAATCTCTGCTTAACTTTTTAATTTTGCCTTTTTCTGTAGTGCCCTGGCTGTGGGCGGGAACGTTTCTTGATTCCCAAGTTAATGCTTTACCAGGGCAAAGTACAGAAGAAGTAGGCACCTGGATTAAAGCACATCCCACACTCCGCCCCAGGAATGGGGAGCAATTGTTTGTGCAAAAGACTGATACAGCTGCTCAACGATTCACTTTTCAAGCGTCGGTATTGCCTCCTGGTAGGGTAGAATTTTCCAAAGACCGTGGCAGAATTCGCAGTGAACGCATTGCTATGTATGATGCCATTAACGGCATGACATTTGACCGCCTCCAAGAATCGTTGCGGGTGATTTACGGCTTAGAGATTTATCAAGATTACGATCGCGCCGAAGTCGTGTACCAATATCCCAACCAAAAGACCGTTAACTCTGCGCGTCTTGCCAAAACTCCCATTCGGGAAGCTTTAAAAGGAGAATTACGAGTAGGCTCGCGCTATGTATATTGGGTAGAAATCGCCCAACCCAAAACGGGCAAAGCTTTTACCGGCCAAATGACGATTTTGCTCAAAACAGACCTAGACAAGTTGGAAAGTGAACTGCAAATTCGGTAATGGGAATGGGAAGAGGACACGGGGACACGGGGACACGGGGACACGGGGAAAGACTTATTACAATTTGTCTTCTTGTCTCTCCATCTCCCTCATCTTCCCCACTCCCCACTCCCCACTCCCCACTCCCTTCTCTACAGTTTCTCCAAGCCCACAGAAGCTAAGGTTTGCCATCTACCCGAAAAGATACTTTCAGCTCCTAAGGAAATTCGTAGCAAATCTTCTTTCAATAGCGGCGGCCAATCAATGCCGGCTTTACGCCCTGCGGCAAATAGCTGTTGCGCCTTGATGCTTAACTGATAAAGCGCCAAAACTAGTTCTCGGTCTAGGGTGGGAGCATCTTTGAGGGCTTCAAACACCACTTTCAATGCCAACAAAATTGAGGTAATTTGACCAGGTACTGGCGGTTTCCCATATTTCATACGCTCTAACAGCGCATCTGGGTAATCCTGGGTTGTGATTGTCTGATCTATCAGGAGTTTCCGAGCTGTTTCGTAATTCATGTAACAAGCTTACCGTACATTTTGATTGAGCAGTAATACTTAATTAAAATGTCATAAAACTGGCTTATGGTTATTTATAGCAATCTCATTTGATTTGTGAAAAGATAGGCGTGGGAAAATTATGGGGAATTGGCGATGCTCTGGATTAACCAGATAGACCGAGTATAATAGCTTTGAAAAATACACGTTTTTGGAAATTACAAGCAAAATGATATCACCGAATTTACTAGAAATTGAGCGCTCCATCCGTGCCTTGTCTGTGGAAGAACAACTTTGGCTACTGGAAAGTATTGCTCGTGAAATCCGAGAAAGAGAGTATACAAAAGATAAATTTGACGATGCTAAATCTCCACCAGAAAAACTAGTAGAAATAGCTAGCGAGCCAACATTTCCAACAAACTTTTCTCGGAACAATGATGAGTTTGCTAGTTCTGAAATCCTCTGAAATATATCAGAGTAAAGATTATGAATTTACCAAAATTAAAAAGTCAAATATACAAATTATGGTAGAGCGATCGCTGACAATTACTCAGTGCAAATCGCCCTATTTTCTATTTCTTATGTGAGCTAATCACATGACGAATTGTCTTAGTTGCAACTATTGGTTTTCTAAGAGGCTGTTTGAAAAGTATTTTTGGTAACATTTAAGCCTCAAAAACCTAACCCCCCTACCCCCCTTGCCTACAAGGGAATGGAGGTTTCAAAACCTCTCTCCTGCAAGGAGAGAGGAATGGAAGTGAGGTTTTTGGTATACATTTTGACTTTTCAAACAACCTCTAAGACTCTGTAATTTGCCTTTTCAAAGAAATATTGACATTGCACATAGTTAGGACAATTGTAAAGCTAAAAGTTGCGATCGCTTCAGTTTGGACGGGTAGGCGATCGCTAAATCATTATTACGAATACACTTAATTTAAAATTTATGCTAAATATTTAATATTTTGTTACAATTTTCCTGTATTTGACAGTAGCATAGTAGCTAATAAATAAGTACTATAGATAACCTTCCGATCTAAATCTTTTTGAGTGATTTTTCTTGTAAATGACTTTACTATATAACCCGAACGTGGTATATGAGTAGGGTAAATACGCTCCTATAATGTTGCTAATTTAGAGGTCAATAGGGACGATCTCGCAAAAACAAATTTTCTAACGTGCCTATTAAATTGTTTGAAGTTATGTAGCCTTTTGACTACGGCCTATCAACCACTGCGGTAAACTATGCGTTGATTATGATTCTTTCGCAGAGAAGAACACTCGAAAGGAGCCGTTTTTTCAATGTCTCATACCGTAAAAATCTACGATACCTGCATTGGCTGCACCCAATGCGTCCGCGCTTGCCCCACTGACGTACTGGAGATGGTTCCTTGGGATGGCTGTAAAGCTGCTCAAATTGCCTCTTCACCTCGTACAGAAGACTGTGTTGGTTGTAAGCGTTGCGAAACTGCCTGCCCCACCGACTTTTTGAGCATCCGGGTTTACCTGGGCGCTGAAACAACTCGCAGTATGGGTCTGGCTTACTAAAAAGCTCGTGCCGAGTCACCGAACTTTGAGCGTCGGAACCTGGCGCTCAAAGTTCTCGCTGAGTCCCTAGTGCTGAGATAGAAACAAGTAAATTGAAAAAACAATTTCTTGATTCTTCACTCAGGACTCGGAACTCAGCACTCAAAACTTTAAAGTGTCTCAATAGCCAGCACCTTTAGCATTCTAGGGGAGCCAGGAGAGTGCTTTGGTCTCCAAAGATGGCGTCAATTGGCGTCGGATACTGCCCACCTTAGTTTTAGATTGGGGATAAAATTTCTGGTTATCTAAATTCTCGCAGCCCCCCTGTACCGCCAGGTCAAAAGCGGGGAATCTGCTGAAAAAACCGAAAATCTATAACAATACCTAGTGGTAGAGGGAGTAATTCACTCCCTTTTTTCTTTGCAAAACACCCAATTTGTGGTAACAACTATACTGGATTTAATCATCCTCAAAAAAAGTGGTGTGAGCAATGTGCGGAATCGTTGGATATATAGGCACTCAAGCGGCGACAGACATTTTACTGGCTGGGCTGGAAAAACTGGAGTACAGGGGCTATGATTCTGCTGGAATCGCCACTGTTTGGGAAGGTGAGGTTCATTGTGTGCGGGCAAAGGGCAAACTGCATAACCTACGTTCTAAACTGGAACAAATAGAAACCCCTGCCCAGATTGGTATTGGTCACACTCGCTGGGCGACTCATGGTAAACCAGAAGAATACAACGCCCATCCCCACATGGATACCGCAATGCGAGTGGCGGTGGTGCAAAATGGCATTATCGAAAATTACCGCGAGTTACGCGAAGAACTCAAAGCCAAAGGACACGTTTTTCGTTCTGAAACCGATACCGAAGTTATCCCCCACCTCATTGCCGAACTTCTAAAGAACTTTTCCCCCTCATCTCCCTCATCTCCTTTGTTAGAGGCAATTCGCCAAGCTGTTAACCACCTACAAGGAGCATTTGCACTTGCAGTGGTTTGTGCTGATTATGCTGATGAATTGATTGTTGTTCGCCAACAAGCACCCTTGGTGATTGGTTTTGGGCAAGGCGAGTTCTTTTGTGCTTCCGACACGCCAGCGATCGTTGCCTACACCCGTGCAGTGCTACCTTTGGAAAATGGCGAAATTGCCCGTCTAACACCATTGGGCGTTGAGATTTACAATTTTGCTGGGGACAGGCTCAAAAAACAACCCCGACTACTCAACTTGAATCCCACGATGGTAGAAAAACAGGGGTTCAAACACTTCATGCTCAAGGAAATTCATGAGCAACCGGGGGTAGTGAGAGCGAGTTTAGAAGCTTATTTTAATAATGTAGAAGAAAATGTGCGATCGCCAATCAATCTAGGGTTACCTGAAGATTTATACACAGATTTAGAACAAATTCACATCGTCGCTTGTGGTACAAGTTGGCACGCTGCATTAATTGGAAAATATTTAATCGAACAATTAGCAGGAATTTCAACCCAGGTACATTACGCTTCTGAGTATCGCTATGCACCATCACCATTGACATCCAATACTTTGATTATTGGCGTTACTCAATCAGGTGAAACTGCTGATACCCTAGCAGCTTTGGCGATGGAAAAAGAACGCCGCCAAGGCAAAGAAGCCAGATATGAAGCGCGACTTTTAGGTATTACGAATCGTCCAGAAAGCAGCCTTGGTCATCTAGTGCCACATATCATTAGTACCTTAGCGGGAATTGAAATTGGGGTAGCGGCGACAAAAACTTTTACCGCCCAACTGATGGCATTTTATGCATTGGCATTAGATTTAGCAGCTCATCGTCAGACAGTTGACAAAGAAACTTTAGAGAAAATTATTAATGGCTTGCGACAAATTCCTAAAGAGATTGAGTCAACATTAGAAAGTCAGGAACGTTTAAGCGAACAACTGGCACATGAATTTGCCGAAACCCAAGATTTTATTTTTGTAGGAAGAGGAATTAACTTTCCCATTGCTTTAGAAGGGGCGTTGAAATTAAAAGAAATCAGCTATATTCACGCCGAAGGATATCCAGCTGGAGAGATGAAACACGGTCCCATCGCGCTTTTAGATGCGAAAGTGCCAGTGGTGGCGATCGCAATTCCTGGTAGTGTGTATGAAAAGGTTATTTCCAATGCCCAAGAAGCCAAAGCCAGAGACTCTCGCTTAATCGGCGTGACTCCCGTCAACGATGGCGAAGCTGCGGAAATCTTTAACGATTTGCTCCCTGTTTCCGACGTGGAAGAATTGCTTTCTCCCCTCCTCACAGTTGTACCTTTGCAATTATTGGCTTATCACATTGCCGCGCGTCGCGGTTTGGATGTCGATCAGCCAAGGAATTTAGCTAAAAGTGTTACGGTAGAATAGTATAAAATTATACCGCATTTTATTGTGTGGAGGAATAAAAAAGTTATACAGTTTATGAAAAAGTTGTAAAATTTGTCCTGTAGGTGGATATGCAAGCATCTACAGGAGTTTTTATGTTCCTAACTCCTATGTGCTTCAACTAGCAGCAAACTCAGTAAATTTTCGTTTGTATGGGGCTTTAAAAGCCAAAACTATATCTTGTTTAGGAACTCCAGCTTCTACTAATTCATTAGCCACTCCGATTTCTGTTCCATCGCGTTCGATCCAAATTTTGCCATCTTTAATTTCTACGTAAATAATACAACCAAATATTCGCGTTAGCTCTTGCCAACCAATATTCATAACTTGATAGCGATCGCGCTCATGTGAAAATGGCTTTGATTCAAGATGAGTGGGCGATCGTATTTTCCCAGAAACCGACTCGATGAAAGCCTTGTACTCTTTGAGTTAGGGAAATAGGCAGGAGTAATGGCGTTCTTCATAGCTTATACCCATGCCTCACTTGCCCTGAGGTTCAAACCCTTGCGTTATAACAATGTCTGCTGAATTACCTACTGACTCGGCTTGAATTTCAGTTTATTTTCATGGACTATTGCTATGCTATGATCTGTCGATAAACTCCCCAAAGCCAGCACCCGCGCCATGTCTTGAGAACTGGTGGTGTTAGTTCCTCTCAAGTCAGCCAAGAGATGCCGAATTACCGTGTCTCTCAGTCCCCAACTGCGGAAACGTTGATTTAGTTTCGCTGCGCCACCCAAGCGATCGATAATCATGTTGGTGGCGGTGTTGTCACTGATGGTAATCATCTTGGTGATGGTTTCCAAAGCCGTGTATTTCTTGCCAACTGCCTCATACTGCATAGTTCCAGAACCGTTGGTCACTAAGTCACGGCGCATGGTCAGCTTTTCCTCAAGGGTGACTTTACCAGCGTCTAAATCTTGGAAAAAGGCCATGAGAATTGGCAGTTTAATCGTACTAGCGGCCGGGAAAACGCGATCGCCTCCAATATCCAGATAATCGCCAGTATCCAAATCGAGAAAAAACATTCCTGTTTTCAGAAAGCTGTAGCGACTCATCAAGGCTTTAACTTGAGGTTCCAATGCTTTCATCGGTGAATGCATTGGAACCACGCCAGCAAATAGAGTGCTATTATCACCGACTGTTGGCGAAATACTCGATTGAGTCGGAGTTATTTCTAGATATTTCGGCTGGGTTGCAGTTAGTGGTACTGGCTTGGGTAACTGCACAGACCAATGATTGGGGGATTCCTCTTGCAGTTTTACCTGTGCTAGATCGAAGGTGTAACCGGGTGCTAAAGTAACTACCATACGGGTATAATCTGCGTTAAACTGCCCGATGGTAATGTCTTTAATTATTAACCCAATTCTTTGACTAGTCTGTGGATATCCTAGTGTAACTCCAGGTAAATCAATAACCAGACGGGTAGGGTTGGTAAGTAATTGTAGTTTGGGTTGAACATTCTCATCTGTGGTGAAATCCAGATGATTGCGATTGCTATCGAAATGCCAATTGGCGATCGCCGCAGCTTTGACAGTGGAGCCAAACAGGAATAAACTCAAGAAGCTAGGTAGAACCCAGTTTGCTTTCAGAATAATTTCTTTGTGTGTGAGGAGCATCGGTGATTGGTTGTCGTGTGATGAAAATTCATGAACAAACAAAAGCCGCTCACCATTAAAGCATACTTATGAGAAATTTTGTAAAAAAACGAGTGCAGATCAATCCTCGTGAATATTGTTCGATTCTCTCCCTGTTTTTGCAAAATTGGGATGCTTGTTTTGCAACCTGTCCAATACTTCCATCAGATACGACTTATACCAATTCTCTAAAAACTAGCTGCACATTATTTTGACCCCTCCCAACCTTCCCCCAAGTTCGGGGAAATGCCGCAAGCGCAGGGGTTCTTTCTATGCATCTTCATATGGAAATGCTATTAGTATCTATTTTCAAGTTTGACATGAGAAAACTGAGATAACGCATCAGGTGCTAGAGGAGTGACTGGTCGATAATCTTGACTCACAAGAAAATCTGGTCGGGGATTTTGAACTGGTAAAGGAATATTTTCAAGACTGTTATAAGTAATAATCACAGTAGAACGCCCAAATGGCGAGATATTATTTGATGAAGCATGTACAATGTTACTATCAAAAAATACTACTGAACCTGCCGCTGCTTTTATAAAAGTAATTCCATACTTTGATACTAAATCAGCAACTAATTCCTGGCTTAAAGAATACTTCAAATTAGCACTAAAACTCGATATCCACCCATTGTTGTCGCTAGAACTATTAGAATTTGTGGTTGCAACTTTCGGATGATGATTCGTAACATCAATCATTTCTTCTTTATGGGAACCAGGAATTACAAATAATGGACCATTAAATTCGTTCATATCATCCAATAAACACATAGCATTGACTACTTGTGGTCTTGGCATTCCATCCTCATTGCGCCAGTAAATGTAGTCTTGATGCCATTTCCAAATATCGCCACTAAATGCTGCCTTAATATTAATTTTGAATTGATATGTGTAGACTTTACTTCTAACTATTTGCATCGCAGGTTCAACGAGAAATGGATGTCTTGTTAGGCAATTAAAAACATCATTTTTGGTATGCAGTCCATGAAGAGAACGTACAGTTTTACCATCTTTTTCAAGAATTTTTTTGGGTGAATTTTCTACTGATAAAACAGATAACTCTGCTTTCATAATTTCGACTTCGGTACGGGAAAAATATTCTGGCAATAAAAGAAATCCTTGATTTCTATAGATTAATAACTGTTCCTCTGTTAACTGCATATTAAAATCCTACATCTATGAACAATTAAAATCTAACTCTTTTAAAATTTACAGCCATTGCCATAAATACTTAAATATTTAATTGTGGATTGATAGGTTAAACTACTCTATTTTTTTTAATTACTCATGAATAATTTAGGTATTAATGAGTATTAACTGTCCGATCAATCGAAAAATTGATGTGCTATACCAACTCAATATTTAAAAATCCGCTACGTTGGAAATAAGCTAAATATTTGCTGATTAATTCAATATCCATTGATGGACATGTAATAGACGTATTAGCAATTACGTCAAGTGTATTGCGACAGTCTAAATCAGCAGTATTTTGATATAGCTCCCATGCAGCGAGTTCTTGATTGACTTTTTCGGTTAACATTGGTAAAAGAGGAAACAAGGCATTTGTCTGTGAATACTGAGCTTGATTGATTAAATTATCTGTCCATTGGGAATAGGGTACTTTTTGAAGTTGGTATCCACAAGCCGATATCAACTCAAATAACTTAATTAAATCGATGTTTTCGGATGGTAAAGGCACTAAATGAAAGGCCTTTCCTAAAGATTCTTGCTTCCTTGATATTTGTACAATGGCTTTACTGGCATAATCTACAGTGATTAAATCTTGTTTTTGATTTACTAGTTCTGGAAAACTACCTACTTGTATACAACCTTTAATCAATCTAGATATAAAGTCATCTGTATTAGTTACGCCAGTCTGCGGATGTCCCATTAAAAATCCCGATCTAATGACTGTTACAGGGATTCCTCTAGATTTAGCAATCCAAACAAGTTTTTCAGCTACCCATTTACTTTGTGTATAGCCAATCTCTTGAGATAGATAAGGTTCACTATTATCAATATCATCGTCCTCATAAAGGACATTCAATCCATTTAAACAGGCGATTGCACCAAAAACAGCCATTGTTGAGATGTAGTGTACTGGCTTGAGTTGATGCTGACACGCTAATCTGAGAACTTCTTGAGTACCAAGAACATTTGCTGCCTTAATTACAGAATATGGTTTAGCAAAGTTGACTTGAGCGCCACTATGATAAATAACATCAATCTGCTCTGCTAGCTTCTCAAATTGCTCTAGAGAAAGTCCAAGACGAGGCAAAGCTAAATCTCCTGGTATGGGGATGATTCTTGAGCTTTGGCTTGCATCCCATATTAAATATTTTTCTAAGGTTTCCTGTAGTCTTTTGAAACCTTCACTTTCGTTATTAGCACGCACAAGGCAATGTATTTTCGCCTGAGTTTGCTGTAGCAATTCATGAATTAAGAAAGCACCTAAAAAGCCTGTTGCTCCTGTTAATAAAATATGCTTCGGCTGACTGATATTGTTAGCAAGCACTCCCTGGGGATAGATGTTTGGATCGAGTACAGCTTCAGCTTTGAGATTAACAACAGTATTGAGACTAGCAGTTCCTTGATGATGTACTTTGTCAACGATTTGGCTGAGTCCTTCTATAGTTTGCTGCTCAAAAATACATCTTACAGGCAGTTCTACTTGGAAACTTTCTCGTACACAGATCGTTAACTGCGCTGCTAACAGAGAATTACCGCCAAGCTCAAAGAAATTATCCCGAATGCCCACACGATCGATACCGAGTATCTTAACCCAGATGTCGAGCATTTGTTCCTCAGTAGCAGTACGAGGTGTAATTAATCCTACTTCTAGGGAAGATCTGGACTGATCGGGAGCAGGTAGTGCGCGACGGTCTAACTTGCCATTGGGTGTAAGTGGTAATTTTTCTAGGCATACAAAAGCTGTAGGTATCATATATTCTGGTAGCTTTTGTTCGAGAAAGCGGCGGAGTTCTAAAGCCAATTTGCGAGTAAACTTACTCTGTAGTGGTTGATTGGCATAGTAATTCCAAGACTTAGTGTGAACTATATTTTGAGAAGCGATCGCCCCTAAAAATACATCTACTTTTCCCCTTTGGCAATGTCTGAAAACTACCTCGTAACAGTCAAGCACACTATAGTCTGACCAAATGATATCGATCGCATAAGGTAAATCCTGGCTTAAATTCCATAGTTCTTCAGGATCGATCCCAGTCTGGGGAAGTTGTTCTAAATGCGATCGCAATTCGCCTACTGTCTTCAACTCATCTGGGTTGTTTAATAATTCTACAGTCTTGACTTCCTTAATTAACCTGGCATTAGGTACGTTTCTAATTCCAAAAATTTGTGGCTGGGTTGTTAATAGCAGGTGACGAACAGATGACAATGTTAGCTGTTGTTGTTGCCAATCCAACCAAGAAATATCTACAGTGTTGTCAATACTAGTGCCTATATGCAGAATCACATCATAGCGAAACTTTGTCAGTTCATTGTGATACTCACCGCGCTTGAGGTGAATTTGTACTTGGCTAATCTTGGGTAAGTGCTGTTGCAATGCCGTGAAAAAGTCTGGATGAATTACCAGTTCTTCCTCTTGGTTAAGGCGTTGTCGAACCCGTTCTTGTAACTGTATTGTGGAAAGTCCGGATGATGCTTGATACAATGCTACAGAAGCGTGGTAAGCCTCTAATAAAGGCAAGCTACGCACATCTCCAACAAAGATAAAACCGCCAGACTTCACAGCATTTACAGCTCCTGTCAAAACTTGCAGCAGATAGTCAATGCTAGGAAAATACTGAACTACCGAGTTAATAATTACCGTATTGAAGGCATCTGCCTCAATGTTCTCAAAATTATCAGCAGGTCTTTGCAACAAAGTCAGTTGTGGCCAATCCTGACCAGACATTTGTAACTGTTGGATTTGCCGTAGTGCTTCCGGCGCAAAGTCAGTACCCCAATATTTATCGCAATGGGAAATAATTTTGCATAACAACAAACCTGTACCACAACCAATTTCTAATACTTGGCTAGGTTGCAGAGAAAGAATGCATTCAACAGTGTGGTCTACCCATTCGCGCATCTCTTCCGCAGGGATGGGCATACCTGTATAACTACTGTTCCAACCAATAATATTGAATACTCGATTTTCTTTCTCAGTAGTTTGTTTGTAGGTTTGATCGTAGAGTGTTTGCCACTGGGAAAGGTGTTCAGTTTGCCAATCTGTTAATAACTCTTGGGCATTGTCATCTTGTCGATTTTGAACTATATAAGCTACCAAACGCTTTTGTCCAGGTGCATCTTCCCGATCTATCACCACACCTGTCTTGACTGACGGATGTTGCATCAACAAAGCTTCAATCTCTCCTAGCTCGATTCGGAAACCACGAATTTTTACTTGGCGATCGATACGACTGAGATACTCAATATTGCCATCTGGGAGATAGCAAACTAAATCCCCTGTTTTATAGAGGCGTTCTAGATTTAAGGATTGGTCTTTTTTGCCTCCTCTGCTCCCCTGCTCCCCTGCTCCCCTGCCTCTTTGAAAGGGATTGAGAATAAACCGAGCATCTGTAAGATCCGGGCGATTGAAATAGCCACGTGCTAAACCAGCACCACCAATGTAAAGTTCTCCTGGGACACCCACAGGCACTGGTTGTAAGTGAGCGTCGAGTACATAGAATTCAGTATTGGCTATAGGCCGACCAATCAGAACTTGTCCATCTTCGGATACTACTTTATATGTTGCTGACCAAATAGTAGTTTCAGTAGGGCCATAGACGTTCCATAAAACAGCACATCGCTGTTGTAATTGCTTAGCTAATTTTTTCGGCAAAGCTTCTCCACCGCAAAGTATTTTCAGATGCTTGCTGCCCTGCCAACCTGCTTCTAGAAGCAGTTGCCAAGTGGCTGGAGTAGCTTGCATGATGGTAGCGCCAGAATTAGTTAACTTTGCGATTAATTCTGTGCCATCCATAGTCTCTTCCCGACGCACCATAACGACACGGGCACCAAGAGTAATCGGTAAGAAAATTTCTAGTACTGCAATGTCAAAGGATAAAGTAGTGACGGAAAGCAGTATATCTTGCTCTGTCACTTCCAAATGCTGACCCATGAAGTGGAGGAAATTAACTACAGAGCGGTGCATAATTTGTACACCTTTCGGTTTGCCAGTAGAACCGGAGGTGTAGATTACATAAGCTAAGTTCTCAGGATTAATACTAGTCTCAAGGTTATCTTCACTCTGCGTAGCAATATCCTGCCAGTCTCTATCCAAACAGACAATACGCGCTTGATGTTCCGGCAGTTGCGCTAACAAATGTTGTTGAGTTAGTAGCACTGATAGCTGAGAGTCTGACAGCATTAAGGATAAACGCTGCTGTGGATAAGCTGGATCTACAGGTATATATGCACCACCGGCTTTGAGGACGGCTAATAGAGCGACGATCATCTCTAGCGATCGCTCCACACAAATACCTACCAATACATCTGCACCTACACCTAAAGCTTGTAAATGACGAGCCAATTGATTCGCTCTGGCATTCAACTCGTGGTAAGTTATTTGCCGATCTGCAAAAATTGCGGCTACAGCATCAGGCGATCGCTCTACTCGCGCTTCAAATAGTTGATGAATGCACGTTTGCTGCGGGTAATCTGCTTGAGTTTGATTCCACTCCACTAATAATTTTTGGCGCTCACCAGGTGTTAAAAGAGGTAAATCTGCAACTTTACAATCTGGATTAGCAACAATCCCTGCAACTAAAGTCTGAAAATGTTCTCCGATGCGAGAGATAGTAGCAGCGTCAAATAAGTCAGTGCTGTATTCAAACCAACCACTAATCCCATCTGGCGTTTCAAATAGTTCTAGGAACAAATCGAACTTGGCTGTACCATTGTGTTCCAAACGATGGTTGATGTTTATACCAGAAAGTTCCAGAGCTTGCATAGGTACATTTTGCAGCGCAAAGCAGATTTGGAACAAGGGATGACGGCTCAAATCCCGCTCTGGTTCTAGTTCCTCCACCAGCTTCTCAAAGGGGATGTCTTGATGAGCATAAGCTTCTAAGGTCACTTCTCGTACTTGCTTGAGCAACTGGCAAAAACTCGGAGAGCCGGAAAAATCGCTGCGTAATACTAAAGTGTTAACAAAGAATCCAATTAAATTCTCAATTTGTTGGTGGTGACGGTTGGCAATTAAAGAACCTACGAAGATATCTTCGCTACTCGTATAGCGGAATAGCAGTGTTTGGAATGCTGCTAAAAGCGTCATATATAAAGTAACTCCCTCCTGCTGGCTGAACCGAGTTACTGCCTCGCTGAGAGATTTGGAGAGTGCTAAAGGTTGACGCGCCCCGCGATAAGTTTGGATTGCTGGACGGGGGCGATTGCTTGGTAACTGCAAAATGGGCAAATCTGCTAACTGCTGCTTCCAGTAGGCTAGTTGTTCTGATATGACTTTTCCTTGCAACCATTGCCGTTGCCATACAGCAAAGTCTGCATACTGAATGGTCAGTTCAGCTAGGGGAGAAGGTAAACCATTGGCGAAAGTCTGATATAGCAATGTCAATTCTCGAAACAACACGCCCACAGACCAACCGTCAAAAACAATGTGGTGAATGCTCAAAAGCAGTAGATATTCCTCTGCATCTAACTGCAATAGAGTTGTTCGCAATAACGGCCCGCGGTTGATATTAAAAGGCTGCTGGAACTCTTCAATCATCAACCGCTGAATTTCTATATCTTTTTGTGATTCAGACAGCAAACGCAAATCTACCAAATGTATAGGTACACTCAGAGCCGGAGCAATAATTTGTACAGGTTGCCCATTTGATGAAGCAAAAGTGGTGCGGAAAACTTCGTGTCGCCGAACAATTTCGTTGATGCTTTGTTCTAAAGCTTTCAGATTTACCTGACCAAACAGGCGAAAAGTTTGGGGAAAATTGTAAAAGGGACTGTCAGGTAACAACTGTTCTAGAAACCATAATCGCTGCTGGGCAAAGGAAAGAGGCAAGTTTTGGTTCCGGGTTACAGGTGGGATCGCCCAAGTCTGCCATTCGGGATTTTGCTTTAGTTGTGTCTCGATACTTTCAGCCAAGCTGGCAACAGTAGGCGCATCAAATAAACGCCGCAATGGTAAATCTAATTGATAGGTATCTCGAATACGAGAGATTACCTGAGTCGCTAGCAGTGAGTGTCCTCCAATCTCAAAAAAGTTATCGCAGACACTAATTTGCTCCAATCTCAAAACTTCCACCCAAATTTTTGCTAGTACTTCCTCAACAGTGGTACGAGGTGGAACAAAATCTTGCTCCAGATTCCGGCCAGTGCGATCGGGTGCTGGTAGGGAGCGACGATCTACTTTCCCATTTGGTGTTAGTGGCAATGCATTTAACATTACAAAACTGGAAGGCAGCATATAATCTGGCAACTTTTCTTGGAGAAATCTACGAAGATTGCCACTTATTGTCCTTTGTAAGATTTTCCATAGATGTTGGGTTTCTAAGATATGTTCTATGCTTTGGTGAAAGAGGGTTTTTTCGGTAGGCGTTAGAGTCAATTGAATACCAGCCCGCTTCCCTTGATTCCAAGCAACGCTGCCATTTACCCATAGTTCTTCTGATGTCACTGGCAACCGTAGACAAAGACGGACGCGCTTACCTCTAGCCCAACTCAATGACACTCCTACCAAGCAAACGCCACTATCGGAGATATCCTCTGTTTGTAGTTCTACTATCCGGTTGTCATCAGTTTCCACTCTACAAACACTTTCATAAGGCACTCGTTCTGGAATCAAGCTGGAAACAATATAACTGACTAGGCGCTTGTCCCCAGGCACATCTTCGCGTGCTATAACTACAGCTTCGCACACGTCAGGATGCTGCAACAGCATTGCTTCGATTTCCCCCAACTCAATGCGGAAGCCGCGAATCTTCACCTGCTGGTCTATCCGACCCAGGTATTCAATATTCCCATCTGGTAAGTAGCAAGCTAAGTCACCTGTTTTATACAAGCGATGCGATTTTGCATAGGGATTGAGAATAAAGCGTTGGGCAGTGAGATCGGGTCGATTGAGGTAACCTCTAGCTAAACTATCGCCACCAATGTAAAGCTCTCCTGAAACACCGATAGGAACTGACTTTAATTCTGCATCGAGTATGTAGATTTGGGTGTTAGCTATGGGACGGCCTATAGATGGATAAGTAGGCCAGGAATCAGGATCTCGATCTAATGTCAAAGCCGTTACCACATGGGTTTCTGATGGCCCGTAGTGATTATGAAATGAGCAGTGTGGCAGCGATTTGAATAATTTGACAATGGATGGGGTGATTTGCAGTTGCTCACCAGTGGTAGTAACTTCTTTTAAACTGGTAAATAATTCCAACTGAGATACAGCCATTTCTGCCATTTGCTGTAGTACGACAACAGGCAGAATGACTTTTTCAATCTCTTGACTCTGAATAAAGCGAGCTAAAGCTATGGTGTCCCGACGCAAGTTTTCTGAGATGAGAAATAGAGTTCCTCCTGAACACCAAGCAGCAAACATCTCATGAAAGCTGGCATCAAAGCTCAAAGAGGCAAATTGCAGGGTACGTACACCTGTTAATAGTGAGTTTAAGTGCCATTGGAGTAAATTCACTAAAGGACGATGGGCTAAACAAATGCCTTTCGGTCTGCCTGTAGAACCAGAAGTGTAGATGATATAGGCTAAATTCTCTGCTGTTACTTCACTAGAGGGATTTTCCTGACTATATTGGCCTATCTTGTCCCAGTCAGTATCTAAACAGATAATCTGCGCTTTGGTTTGAGGAAGCTCTGTTAATAGTTGTTGTTGAGTAAGTAATATTGATACTTGAGTATCCTCAAGGATAAACGCTAGGCGTTCCTTAGGATAAGCCGAATCCATTGGTACATAAGCCCCGCCAGTTTTGAGAACTGCCAAAACTGCGATCGCCATTTCCAGGTTTCTTTCTGTGCAGATTCCTATGGGCATATCTGGTTTAACACCTAGCGAATCGCTACGCGACAGCTTCGCTGAACGCAGGTAGTGTGCTAACTGGTTCGCCTGGTGATTGAGCTCTCGGTAAGTGAGTGAAGATTGTTGGTGGTTTTGTGCCTCTTTAAAGACTACTGCTATGGCATCTGGCGATCGCTCTACCTGCTCTTCAAACAGTTGATGAACGCATTTATCTAATGCGTAATCCCTACTAGTATCATTCCAAGTTTCTACTAGTTCTTCATGCTCATTTTCTAGTAATATATTCAGCTGATAAAAATACTCACATCCTTGACTAATTTGATTTGCTAAAAATAGCAATCTTTCCAAAGAATTTATATCTGTAAAATATTTTTGATTATAAAATATTTCTATTTCTAGATTATCATTGAAGTCGTTAATTACAAGATGAACTTCATTGTCTGCAAAAGAATTGTGAACAGTTAATCTAGAAGAAGCTTCAGTAATAGGGATATTCAGAATGCTGAAGTTATAAAAATTATAGAAAAATTTTAATTGTTCATCCTTTAAATAGTTTCTTTGCAACAGAACTGAAATATTTTGAAGATTGTCTAGTTGTTTACGATAGTTTTTTATGTATAAAATATAATCACTTATGCTTGATTTATTTCCGATATTTTGTTGGGGTATAACAATAGGAACTGATTGGTAAATACAGCCTAAAATATTCAGCAAATGCTCATCTCTTTTGCCAAAAATATCGTAAAATACAAAATCTGCTGGTGCTTGTAAATATTTACTTAAATAAATGCCATAAACAGCCCTAAAAAATGTAGCAATACTACATTTATTTAATTGGCAATATTTTCTAATTTGTGCTAGCTCATTTCCTGCAATTTGTACTTTTCTTGATTTAGCCTTGTTTTCTGTTTCGATTTTGATATAAGGCGTAATGGGAATAACCTTACTTAACGTTTCTAGCCAATACTGCTGAATCTCTGGAGTATCAAATCTAGTAACATAATCGTCAGTAAAATCATGAAAAGAATTTTCATCAAATTTTTGAGGGTTATTGCCTATTTTTAAATCTTGATAGACTTTTCCAACTCTTTCAAAAAAAACTTTCCCAGAATATCCATCAAAAAGGATATGAGGCGCACCTAAAATAGCTGTATAGTTACCCTGTTTATCTTTGACTAAGATATTTTTAAATAAATCATTTTTTTGTAATTTCAACTTATTTTTAATCTTTTCTTCGACAATTTGCTGTAAACTAAAATGAGTAGAACTAACTGCTAAATCGATAAATTCAAAATTAACATCAGTATTGCGATCGACAAACTGAAAAGGTTCGCCTTTATAAAACACGAACCTAGTTTTAGTAATATCATCTTTTTGACATACTATTTTTATTGACTGTTCCCAAATAAATCGATCTAAATTTTGTGATAAATTTACCGAAATTCCTAAACTAAAAATAGTGCTATCTGGATGAAGCATATTATCCAGATATAAATCTCTCTGTGTAGTTGTTAATCGTGAGATTTTTCCAATCCTTGAAGGTTCAAAAGGCTCAGCTAGTATAGTTCCTTTTACCAAAGCCATGAAGACTTCAGAAATTGAGATATTAGAAACATTTGTAGCTTGATAATTGTTAATCATGATGATGAGTTAATGGTAAGGTTTTTAAGTAACTAATTTATAACTTTTTTTGACTTACTGAAAGTTCAATTATGAACTCAGTTCCTTCTTCTGGTACTGAGTTACAACTGATTTTTCCTCCATGCTTTTCTACAATAATTGTGTAGCTAATAGATAATCCTAAACCAGTACCTTTGCCAATAGGTTTAGTAGTAAAGAAAGGATTAAAAATCTGAGAAAGTATATCCGATGTCATACCATAACCATTATCAGCAATGCGAATAGCTAGCAGATTTTGCTCTAATAACTCAGTAGTTATTTTGATATAAGCTGGATTAAGTTCAACTTCCTCCAATGAACGACGAGAGTTATAATCTTCCAAAGCATCAATAGCATTAGCTAACAAATTCATAAATACTTGGTTCAGCTGACTTGGATAACAATCTACTAACGGTAAAGAACCATAATTTTTGATAATTTGAATCTTAGAATTGGCTGATTCCGTTTTGAGTCGATGTTGCAAGATTAGCAAGGTACTATCAATACCTTCATGAATATTAACTGGCTTCATTTCTGCTTCATCCAAACGGGAGAAGTTACGTAAGCTCAGAACTATCTGCCGGATGCGATCGGCTCCAACTTTCATTGAAGATAGTAATTTGGGTAAGTCTTCAATCAAAAATTGCAAATCTATATCCTCTTGTTCTGCAAGCATTTGAGGAGTTAGATTGGGAGAAATTTTGTGATAAATTTTAATGAGATGCAATATATCCTCAATGTATTGATTAGCATGAGAAATGTTACCATAGATAAAATTGATTGGGTTATTAATCTCATGAGCTATACCAGCAACTAATTGACCTAAACCAGACATTTTTTCTCTTTGAATCATCTGTAACTGTGTTGCTTGTAGTTGCTTTAGTGTAAATTCTAATTTTTGTGCTTGTTCTTCTAAACACACATTTTTTTCATGTAATTCCTGTGTTCTTTCTTCTACTTTTAGTTCCAGATTTTTGCTATAATTCTCTAATTGCTGGTTAGCATGTTGTAAATTATCATTTAGTTTCGATAGATTAGTATACAGCTTGGCATTCTCAATAGAAATAGCTGCTTGAGAGGCAAGAATTTTTACAACTTCTAAACGTTCAGTAGTAAATGCATTCGTTGTTAAGTTATTTTGCAGATACAGAATTCCGATAAGTTTACTTTGATGAATTATTGGTGTACATAAGACTGACTTACATTTATTCTGAATAATATAAGGATCGCTAGTAAATTTTCCTTCCGAACTAGCATCACCAATAACAACACTTTCTTTAGTTATCATCACATAATTTAGTATAGATATTGGCACGTATAGACTATTATCTAAAGATGAGGAAGTTTCCAAAAATATTTCATTTTTGTTAACTCCCACAAATGCCTCTATTACCATCTGACCATTTTTTTCTAAAAGGAAGCAGCTAGTTTGTGACCCAGCATTTTCCATAACAATTTTCATCAACTTAGCTAGCAAGTCATCTAGCATGATTTCACTAGAAATAGCTTGGGAAGCTTTAAAAACTGTAGATAAATCAAAAGATGCCAAATTATTGATTTTGTTTGAAGTAGTTCGCAAGCTAGCCTTGAAACTAGATGATTCTTGATTTATTCTTAATGGGCAATAATCGGGGTATTTTGACTCTAAATCATTGACTTTTGCGATCGCTCCCCAACGTATATAAGCATGATAAGATTCTCTGAGGTAGAAGAACGCCTGCTGATCTCTACCACGGTAAAAGTAAAATTCTGCTGCTAACTCGTTGGCTAGTGCTTCTTCTTGAACATATCCCTGTTCTTTTGCTCCTTGAATAGCTAGCTCATAATACTCCATAGCTATAAAGGTTTGCCCTAAAATTCGTGCTTTTTCTGCCGACACCAGATCAAATTTATGCTGATAGTTAGCAGGAGCGCGATCAGCCCATAACCGCATTTTTTCCTGATTGGTATTGATAACAGCTAGATATTCTTCTTGAATCTTAGGTTCAATATTTGGATATAAAGCAATTAGAGCTAATGAATAGTATAGGTTGTGGATGCCAACTGTCATCATCCCCATGACACTATGTATATATTCTGAAGCTAATTTGGCATTATCAATTGCTTGAGTGTAATCTTTAAATAAGTAAGAAAGAATTATTTTGGCAACATAAGCAGCAAATAAAGAAGTAGCATTATTCGTACTTGTTAGATATGGTAGCATTGCTACTTCATTAAAACTATCACCAACTAAAAGATGTTTTTTTTCTGAAAAGTCTTGCAAATTCAGTGCTAGTTGATGCCAGATTTTAATGTAGTTGATAGGAAAATCTAGTTGAAATTTTTCTAGTAATTTAATATATGATTTTTGTTGATTAGCCACTGATTCAAGTTGTTCTCCTCTAAAAAATATATGACCGCAATAGTGAACAGAGCAATAACCAGCGTATTCTAAATCTCCAATTTCTAAAGCGCTTTGAATTCCTTCTTGCAATGGAGAAATTGTTTCTCTAAGATGCTCTTTCCAATGAATAGTAAAACCATAAAATGGTGCGTATACTTTACTTTTAAGTTGAATATTTTGGAATTGATATAATATTTTCCAAGCTATTTGACCAGAGTGATATCCAGCATCAATATTTTCAAGATAGCCACACAAAAGCATCCCATAATAAGCATATCCGTGAGCTGCCAAAGCTGAATGGCCATGTTCAATACAGAGATTGACAACAGTTAAGATTATCTGTGGGAAAGTTGTCTTTGTCGGGTTAGTAATAAAAGCAGCACCAGCAATAGTAACAAGGATTTTTAAAGCTGCAAGTATGTAAGGATCTTTGACAACTGGAAAATTTTCTAAATCTTCAAGTTGGGGTAAATTAGCTATAGTACTTTGCTTATTTGGTGCCGCTGACAGCGTAACCCCCAACTTTGCAATCGCTTCTAGTCCAGTATCAATGGCTTTAAGCATCTGATTTTGAGCCATATAAAACTGGATTTGTAATTGATAAGCCTGAACTCGATCGAGTAGATTGGTAGCTTTCTCTAGAATAGTTTCAGTTAGGATAGCTGCTCGTGTAAAATTAGTATTTAAGTATTCTAACTCTACGCTTTCTAGATGAAGTGCTAGCATCAAGTTGTAGTTATTTTCCCAACTCGATGCTGTCAGCAATTCTAGTCCAACTGTTGAATAGCTAAGGGCAGCTTCGTATGCTGATGATGCTTTAGCTTTTTGGCTAGCTATCAGATTTAATTTAGCTAGCTGATATCTTTGAGATTGATCGCAAAGAAATTCAGTACCAAAATTTAAGTGATTAACAATATTAAAAATATTTTCTTCAATTTCCTCTGTTTTGTAATACTCTAGTATTGATTGCCCAATTTTTAGGTGAGTTTGTTTTCTTTGCGATTCTGGAATCAGGGAATAAGCTGCTTGCTGGACGCGATCGTGCAAAAATTTGTATGAAATTTTGAATTCTTGAGATTCTATAGATATGTTTTTATCAAAAAATACTGGAGCTTTATAGTTTTCGCTCAAGGGAAGAATTAGGCTTACTTGAAGTGCGTCCCATAATTCAGATGCAGTTTCTGACTGAGATTTTTCATTTACAATTGCTAGAATATCTATATTAAACCGATTGCCAACACAAGCAGCTATTTTTAAGACCTGTTGCGTCTCTTGAGGCAATTTTTTAATATTTCTCACAATTAATTCTAGGGCATCATAATCTGTAATACCAATAGTCTGAATTTGATTTATTTCCCATTGCCATGTTCCACTATTAAAGTCAAAATTTAATAGTTTTTCTTGGTACATAGTTTGCAACAACTGAGTTAAGAAAAAAGGATTTCCCTGAGTTTTGTTAAAAATAAATTCAGCAAGGATTTTTGTTTTTTCTGTTGCACTATGAAGTGTATCGACTATTAATTCATAGACATCACTAATACTTAAAGATGTTAGCGTAATATTATTGACAGTAATTCCTGCTTTTTGGATTTCATTTAAGGTTTGATTCAAATAATGAGTTGATATGACTTCGTTATCTCGATAAGCTCCTATCATCAAAAAATATTGGCTATCATCAACCATCAGCATCTGAATCAATTTGAGAGTCGCTAAATCTGCCCATTGTAAATCATCGAAAAATAGAACTAGTGGGCGTTCTTTTTGAGTGAATACTTGAATAAACTTTTGAAACGCTCGATTAAACCGATTTTGTGATTCAATTGCTCCTAATTGTGGCACAGGTGGCTGTTGACCTACAATCTTTTCAATCTCAGGAATAACATCAATAATAACTTGCCCAATTTCACCAAATGCTTCTAAAAGCCGCTGTTTCAAAACAATTATTTTTTCAGGGCTTTCTGTTAATAACTGTTGGGTCAATTCTTGAAATGATTCAATTAGAGCCGTATAAGGGATATTTCGTTTAAATTGATCGAATTTACCAGAAATAAAATATCCTCGTTGTTGAAGAATAGGTTTATGAATTTCATTAACTAAGCAAGATTTACCAATCCCTGCATAACCTGAAACTAATATCATTTCACTTCTGCCAACACTTACGCGCTCAAAAGCTGACATAAGAGATGCTACTTCTTTCTCGCGTCCGTAGAGTTTTTGAGGAATTGTAAATTGGCTAAATTTATCTAGTTTTCCAGGAATAAAATTCTCGATTTTACCATTATTTAATAACTGCTTTAAGCAAATCTCTAAATCTGCTTTTAGACCTAAACCACTTTGATATCTTTCTTCGGCAGTTTTCAATAATAGTTTCATGACAATATGAGATACAGCCTCAGGAATTTGTGGGTTTATCTCATCAGGAGGTATCGGCTGTTTGGCAATATGAGAATGAATTATTTCTAAGGGGTCAGTGCAATTAAATGGCAAATTATCAGTTAGCAACTCATAAAAAGTTACGCCTAAAGAGTAAAAGTCTGTGCGGTAATCAATCGACCTATTCATCCGACCTGTTTGCTCTGGAGATATGTAAGCAAGTGTTCCTTTAAGCAAATTAGAATTGCCGATCGCTGCATTTTCTTTTGACAGGCGTGAAGCAATGCTGAAGTCTGTAATTTTAACCTGCATTGACTTCGGATTAATAATTATATTCTCTGGTTTAATATCTTTATGAATAATATGTTGTTCATGCAAACCTATAATAATATCCGTAAGGTGAATAGCTAATTTTAAGCAATCTATGATATTAAGTTTATTATTATTGATAAACTGTTTTAAGTTTTGCCCTCCAATATCCTCTAAAATTAAAGCAATACTATTTTGATAATTTTCTAACCTATAAGCTTTAATAACCCCTGGTAAATCTAATGATTTAGCAATTTCATACTCATGTTTAAACTCTGTTACATATTCAAGATTAGCGTATTCACTTTTAAGGATTTTCAGGATAACCATTCTTTCATTGCTAAGCTCCTGTGCCCGGTAAACAACAGTATCTAGACCATCTGAAATCTTTTCTATAATTTGATATTGTGAATTGGTCATCATTTTTTATCTCTAACTCTTTATTACAAGGTTATGAATTTTGCTGGAAAATTAGATGTTTAAACTATAAATTGTGTTTTCATTTAAATACGTAAATATCGGTGCAATTTTTTCTAAATTAAAAAGTTTTAATAATATCCATATATCTAGGATATTATTAAAACTTTTTAATTAAATATTTTGCTAATAACTCTTCCCCCTGTTCACCTATATCCTGTAACATCTCTTCAATTCTGTGCATAGCTAGACGCGACGGCTTAGCGTGTCCATTTTCCCAACGATTAACTGTGGAAAAAGTAACACCTAAAGATGTTGCAAACTCTTCTTGTGTTAAGCCAGCGATCGTGCGAAGTTTAAGAATTAACTTGCCAATTTCTGGTTGTTGGATTATTACCAAAGATTTTTTAAGCATCATCCAGCTTCAAACACTATTTAGTGTAGTGAATCATATATATTCTGTTACATGCTAATGCTGCTAAGTCTTAATTGGAACCCGCTAATATACTATTTTTTTTTGAAAGATAATTAACAAGGTTCTATGTAATTGCCGCAATAACTATTGTGATGTACTCTTTCGACAGTTATCTTGCAAAATAACTCTCCAATTATTTGATGCCAAAGAATAAAAGAAATATAGGTACAAAAGATCGAGATAAAATGTCGAATAAGACTTATTTTATTTTTATCTATAACTTGATACTCTTTTAGTCTGAACCATTACTTGGCTCAATTGAAAAATAGCCACCAAATTTAAGGTTTGAATTTGCTAGGCGGACAGTAGAGAGATTAGACCTCTTGCATAAATATTTTTTTGTCGGGCTACGCCCCGCTTCTCTACGAGACGCACTCGCGTTCGCTAACACGCAGAGGCAAGAGAGGTGCTCCAGAAGAGAACGCAAAGAAAGACTTTTGCAAGAGGTCTATTAGCTATTTAGATAATGGAGTAAACAGTAATTAAATTAAGTAGAGAATAAGTAAGGAAAACGTTACTCCCAAAAAAGCTACGTTTACCTCTGGGCAAAATTTAGTTTGATTGGCAACGCAGATTAAAATCCTAAATCTACGGCAATGCGGTGAGCGCAGGCAAACCCAGAAAAAGCTACTGCATTCAACCCCTGACCGGGAAAGGTACTATCCCCCACACAATACAGTCCTGGAATAGCGGTGCGATTAAAGGGCATCTTCAACAACCCGCGTAACTTGCGTCGGGGAATTGGCCCATAAGTACCATCCTCACGACCCAAAAAGCGGCGATGGGTGCGGGGTGTACCCACTTCTAAATAATCTAATCCGGTATCTAAACCTGGAAAAATTTTTTCTAGGCGGTCAATAATTCGCCAAGCCGCTTCCTCTTTCTTCAGTTCGTACTCAGTCTGAGAAAGTTCTTGCCAATCATCAATCCAGTGAGGCGTAAACGCATGAATTATGTGATATCCATTTGGTGCTAAATCTGAGTCCAGCAATGTGGGAATCGAAACAAAAATTGTGCCTTCCACAGATGTCATTTTTTCCCAGTCTTCCAGCAAAATGTGGTGGCACTCTGTCCCCTCTGGTAAAACTGACTGTTTTACCCCCATGTGTAAACTCAAGAAGCTAGGTGATTTTTGATAATTTTGTTGCCATTTTTTCTCATTATGGGGTATTTGTTCTGCTGGTAATAATTGTTGAAATGTATCCCAGCGTGTAGCATTAGAGACTATGCGTTTACCCCGGTATACTTTACCATTAGCCAGCTGCACACCCACTGCTCGTCCCTGTTCTGTGAGAATTTTTGTAACCCTGGCTTGGTACTGAATCTTACCTCCAGCCTTCTCTAGACCTTCGACTAGTTTTTGGGCAATTTGTCCGACTCCGCCTTTGGGATAGTTAACTCCGCCGTAATGCCTATCAGAAAAGACCATCCCAGCATTAATCATTGGTGTCATGTCCGCTGGAACCACCGACCAGCAATAACACTCCATATCGATAAATTTCAATAATTGGGGGTTTTTGATGTAGCGTCGCGCCACATCCCCCGCATTTTGGGGCAGATACTTAGCTAAACCGAGACACGCCAAAGGATGCTGGAAAAATACCCGCAGTAGATACCGAGGTTCTTCCAGTGACAGCAAATCCATTTTATTGAGGCAGTTGAATACTTTTTGGCATTCGTCATAAAAGCGACGAATCCCTTGTTCTTCATGGCGAAAATGAGCAGTAAGGTTTTGCAAAAATTTTTCATAAACCCGGTCAACTTTCAGGTCTAAACCTTGGGGTAGATGATAGTGAATTTGCACTGGATCTGCGATCGCCTCTTGCTTAACATTCACCGCTGACAATGCGCGGGTGAGTAAGTTGGTGGTGCCGTTTTGCCCCAGCCCAAAAATCATTGATGCCCCAACATCAAATCGATAGCCTTGGCGTTCAAAATAACCAGCGTTACCACCTGGAATCAAATAACGTTCCAGTACCAGCACTTTTGCTCCCTTGGCTGCTAACTGAGTTGCTGTTACTAAACCGCCAATCCCAGACCCAATCACGATCGCATCAATTGTCATTTGTTATTTGTCCTTTGTTATTTGTCCTTTGTCATTTGTTATTTGTCCTTTGTCATTCGTTTAGAGTCAACCAAATATTAACTAATAACCAATGCCCGATGCTCAATCACAAAAAAGAGGGACAAGCCTGCTGCTGCTGGCTAATCCCGTCTGCCGATCCTTAAAGAGAGGAGAACACTGTATAACAATATAACCTTGATTGAGAATTGATGTCAACTACTAATGAAAATTTTTATCAATAATTTTAAGGGTTAATTTTAGTTGTCATCGAAGAGGATTAAGGAGATGGGAGAGTTGGAAGAATATAAAAAAGCTTCCCACATCTCCCACACCCCCCACACCCCTTGTCCCCTTCTGGTCAGCCGGATGCAGGAAAGAGTATTATGGTGTTTCAGTTCTTGTACAATAGAAAGGCGCTGACTTCTGGCTATGACGCTACAATTACGGGTTTATGTACCACCTCATCCCCTAATACAACACTGGCTGGCAGTCGCCCGTGATGCAGGCACGCCTTCAGTGTTGTTCCGCAGTGCTATGACTGAGTTGGGAAGATGGCTGACTTATGAAGCTGCACGTGACTGGTTGCCGACCCAAGAAACAGCAGTGCAGAGTCCTTTGGATACCTGTCCAGCAACTGTGATCGATCCACAGATACCAGTGGCGGTAGTGCCCATTCTCCGGGCTGGGTTAGGATTACTTGAGGGAGCGCAGACTTTACTGCCCTTGGCATCAATTTATCATCTAGGATTGGCACGAGATGAAGAGACACTGGAACCTCATTGTTATCTGAACAAGTTACCAGAAAAATTTGACCCCCAAACACGAGTGCTTATTACCGATCCAATGTTGGCAACGGGAGGGTCAATTATGACGGCAATGACAGAATTGACACAGCGGGGTGCCGATCCAACTCTAACGCGGATTGTTTGTGTGGTGGCGGCTCCACCAGCTTTGCAAAAGCTGAGTGCTAGTTATCCAGGTTTAATAGTTTACACCGCTACTATTGATGAAAAACTTAACAGCAAGGGGTATATTGTACCAGGATTGGGAGATGCAGGCGATCGCATCTTTGGGACTTAAGTTAGTATGCAGCTAGGATAGATTCATGGCATAACTACTGTAAGAGTTGCAAGGTTGTTGAAGGCGGTAAATATATGAGTCAGCGAGATGGTTTTGCCAGTGGTTTTTTAGCAGGGGCGTTTGTCGGTAGTGTATTTGGTGGTGTCGTCGGGGCGCTGATTGCTTCTCGACGCGATTCTGAGTTACTACCAGAGGAAGAGATAGAACAAACAGATAGCCAAGCCGAAGCTAAGAGAATAGCAGCAAAGCGGCGTCAAATGAAAGCCTCAGAAGCTGAGAGTGTGAGCATAGAAACAGCTCGGCGATCGCTAGAAGATAAAATTGCCCAGTTAAATGCCACAATTGATGAAGTGCGAAAGCAGCTGGGGAATGTGAATGGCGGCTCACCACAGACAATTGGCGATCGCTCTTTCACCAAAGATTCTTAAAGTTTCCTTAGGCATGGTGAAAGTGCCAAGTGTGGTAACTGCTTTACCTGCAAACACCATGACATAGACTAAATTAAAATCAATAGATAAGACCGCGTTTGACACTTAGTAGGAAACCTAGTTCTCTATGGAATTACTGATTACCACTCTTGCTACTTTTACGCAGATTTATACTTTTCTGTTGCTAATTCGGGTTCTTTTAACCTGGTTCCCAACAATCAACTGGTATGACCAACCATTTGCCGCTTTAAGCCAGATAACTGACCCTTATCTCAATGTGTTTCGCTCATTTATTCCCCCATTGGGCGGCATAGATTTTTCGCCAATGTTAGCGATTTTACTGCTGCAATTTCTAGGCGGATTTATCAGTCGTCTAGCCTACGTTGTCTAACACAGAATTTGCTGTTTGTTGGATGTTCAACTCAAAAATTTTAGGTCTAGGCCAACCAGCCCAAACCTATGCTACTTAAAATTTATCCTACTCAGTACTCAGTGCTGAGTATTTTTTTCATTACTTCCGCACCGCAGCGCTAAATCCAGCTGCCTTGAACTGCTTCAGCTTCAATGGAGTAGGCTGATTTGCAGGCACAGAAATTCTCAATTCAAAATCGCTAACACCTGGTGGCACCTCAGCAATCGAACCAAGACGAGTGCGGTTTTGCATTACTGAGTCATTATTGGCATCATAGATGCGTCCAAAAATATCTGCATCATAAACTGTTTTCTTAGTACCATTTTCTGCCTTGCCAATGACAATGAAGCAATTGGCAGCGGCGCTACCACTACTGATAACAGCTCCTTGTGCCAGTTCTGCTGGACAATCTTTATAGGAAATATCAAATAGTTTAATCTGTGTCAGCGCTAGAGCGGGGGGAGTAAGCACCCACGATAGAAAAGTCATGAGACAAGAAATAAAAATGACCGTGAGCGATCGCAATTGCATAAACGACCCCGTAATTTTATTCAATAAATTATGTAACTGATAACCTCAGCTTACAACGGAATTACAGTTAACAGTTAACAGTTAACAGTCAACAGTTAACGGTCAAACAACAAACACCTGCTCAACTATCAATTCCCAATTGGGTACCACGTCTGATGCAATGGTCGCCGTACCCTGCAACACCGTATCCTCATACGGGACTTCCACCCAGTTACAAAGGGTGATTTGTTTGAACTTTGGATCGACAATCCAGTATTCGCTAATGCCTCTAGCCGCATATTCCGTGCGTTTGTAAACTACGAACTAAAAATAATATGCCAGTTGCGTAAGTCCTAATAACTACAGGTGAATTGGAAACTTTAATTTAACTTTTGTAATAATTAAGTAAACAAGCCCGCGATTGCTATTAACTTTTATGACACCAGATGAGATTGAAACAGCTATGCAAGCAGCCTTTAATAGTTGTGATGCTGTAGGCTGTCCTCTCACTGACGCACAGAAACAGATATTATTGCAAGTGGTTGAGCAAATCCAGGGAAATTTTAACTCTGAAGCGTCAGATATTCCTAATCCCTTAGACGAACTTACCCCAGAGGAGTTAGAAGCATTTTTAGAGTTTGTTAAGACCCAGGAACAACGTAACCGTACTTGGAAAGTCCAATTACTCAACGATTGGCTGTTGGAAAATGACTCTGGAACAGTACAGTTTATCCGCCAGCGCTACGGTTTAGAGTGGCTTAACCGTGTTGAATCATACCATTTTGATAAGTATTCTTATTTTGAAGATGCATTAAAGTTGAAAATAGGCGATCGCATTGAAGTTTGCAATGCATTATGGGAATGGGTGCAAGAAGATGGACCGTGTAAACCGGAGTGGTTTCCATCCATTGTGATTCAGGTTGATGAAATTAGCGACCGCAATAACTCCTCTACTAATTGTGTCGTCCGCTTCTTCAACGGCGCTGAGTATGAAATTCAAGGAATTTACGAATGGAATCGCTATAACTGGCGCTGGTGTCAGAAGTAGTGGGGAGGTGGGGAGATGGGCAGGGCTGATTCATTCGCTATTTTTCTAGATTTGTCAAGAAGATAATCTCACGCAAAGGCGCAAAGGCGCAAAGAAAAACAACGGATTTAGGGCTGAAGCCGCCAAAATTTTTGACAAAAATTGTGCGCTTGCTTTGAATTTTAATCTCTTTGACCCTTGCAATTTTAACCATTTTAGGGAACGAAACAGCCCTGGGGAGATGGGGGGGTGTGGGGAGAGAGGGGGGAAAGATTTCTTCCCCATCTTCCCACACCTCCCACACTTCCAATGCCCCATGCCCCATGTCCCATGCCCTATGCCCCATGCCCTATGCCCCATGCCCTATGCCCCATGCCCTATGCCCCATGCCCAATGCTCAACGCCCAAGCTAAAAACCTCTCAGTATGATACAACGCTAATTGATTGCTTACACCGTTAAAAATGACATCAAAAGAGTGTTCTGCCCAAGGAATTTCTAGAAAAACAGCAGTGTTACCAGAGCTATGTAAACGTTCGTACATCTGTCTGCCAAATCGAGCTTCTACCAAATGGTCGCGCCTGCCGTAAATTAATAAAGTTGGCGGCAAAGGATGCCTTAAGTAATTTATCGGTGAAGCAATTTGATACTGATTAGGTAATTCATCTAACGAACCACCGAGAAATGCTTTTAAAACAGCACGGGTATTAATAGGATCGGGATTTGGCGGTGTTTTGTATCCCTCAGTCAAATTAACAGGCCCGTAATAGCTGATAACAGCACGGATGGGCGGTGCATCCGGTTGATAAGCCGCTAGCATTGCTAGGTGTGCCCCGGCAGAACGTCCTAAAAGTACAATGCGTTCTCGATCGGCTTCATATTCGGCTGCATGTTTGTGAATAAAATTCAGGGCTGTACGCACATCATCTAACTGTGCTGGGAACTGATATTGAGGTGCGTGTCGGTAGTCGATCGCAAATACTGTGTATCCCTGATGAGCAATATATTGATTAAATTCAGGATTAGCGCTAGGATTTCCATGTTGCCAAGCTCCACCATAAATTACTATCAGTGCTGGATATTTTCCCACCTCCGGTGGTTGGTAAACTTCCATTTTTAAAGGTACTCCCCCAGGAGCAGCAAAAATAATATCTTTTTGATGGCGCGTTTTACCTGATGCAATACCCCGGAAGAAATTAACTAAGTTAAAGGGATGAGTTTGCATTTTGGTGCTTAGTTGAACTGGAATTTTTTCTAGATAATCTGCTCCTAACTCTTGTTTCATCGCTTGATTCATCTGCATTTGAGTAAGTGGAATATTCACTAGTACCCATCCACAAATTAGCAGTCCGATTAAACTGACAATGCAAGCTAAAGGCTGTAGTTGACGCTGACTAATGCAGAAAAAAGAAAGTGATAAAGAGAGCAAATTTAATAAAAATAACCAAGGACTGACTTCTGGCGCTCCCACTGCTAGGGTGAGTAAAAACATATTTGGAGCAGGAAGTATAATCCAAGAGCTAAGAAATAGGCTTGTCAAACTTACTAATAATGCAAGCCCTGAGAAAAGGATTTCGGGTTTAAGGAACATGTATGAAAGAGCAGTAACATTAATTCAAAATAAGTACAATTTATCCGTTAATGCTACCGCTTGCAATAGTTAAATCATGTCTAGTCATAAGTTTTAAAATTACTTATCTCCCTAAACCCAGGTGATTTTGTAAAGCTTGGCGCATGACTTCTACAGGTATATTTTCCTGCTGTAACCAGATTTTTAATGCTGCTACCCCTTGTTGGACTAGCATTTCTAATCCATCGATCGCAATTGCACCTTGTTTTTCTGCAAGCTTGAGAAATAGCGTCGGTTTAGGAATATATATTAAATCGTAGGCGATCGCACCTTGGGGCAATTTCGCTATTTCTTCTGCACTCAAAGGTGACTCATCAACTTTAGGATACATGCCGATGGGGGTTGTGTTTACTAGCAAATCTGTTTGAGGAATCAATTTTGCTAGTTCATCCCATGTACCGACTTGCAAATTCTCGTCTATAGGAGAATTACTCCAACTATCGCAAAATGCTTGTAATTTCTGCACATTGCGCCCCAATACATAAATTTTGGCAAAACCTAGCTGATGACAACCCGCGACAACCGCCCTAGCTGCACCACCATTGCCTAAAATCACTGCTACCTTCTGACTCCAATCTTGCTTATATGTTGTCTGCAAAGGCGCGATAAATCCTTCTATATCTGTGTTTGTGCCTACCCATTTATGATTTTTGCGGCTAACAGTATTCACAGCACCAATAGCTTGGGCAATGGGAGTTATTTCTGAGAGGAGGGGCATAATTGCTTGTTTGTGAGGTATCGTCACACTAAACCCCACAATATCAATAGCCGCGAAACCTGCGATCGCAATTTCCAAATTTTCTGGTGCTATGGGAAACGGCAGATAAACATAATCTAATCCCAAATCAGCAATTGCCGCATTATGCATCACCGGCGACAGTGAATGTTCTACCGGATGTCCAATTACTCCTAGCAGTTTAGTTTTGCCTGTAATTAATTTAGTCATTTGTTATTAGTCATTTGTCATTTGTCATTGGGCACAAGAGGCAGAGGTGCGGAGGGGCAGAGGGGCAGAGGGGAAAAACTTACTGCTCCCCTGCTCCCTCATCTCCCCCATCTCCCCACACTCCCCATCTCCCCATCTCCCCACTCCCCACCTACCTTACAATTATTAAAGCTACTTCACATTTGTTTAAATCATGCAGGCAACTACAGCCCCCTCTACAACTCCAATTCCTGGTAAATATTGGCAGTGGCGCGGGCACAATGTTTACTATGTGCGTGCGGGAGAAAAGCAAGCGCAACGTCCACCTTTGCTTTTGGTACATGGATTTGGTGCTTCTACAGACCACTGGCGCAAGAATATCACGGGATTGTCTCAAGATTTTGAAGTATTTGCGATCGACCTTTTGGGATTTGGGCGATCGGCAAAGCCAAAATTGCAGTACAGTGGCGACTTATGGCGCGACCAACTTCACGATTTTATCAGTGAAGCGATCGGTCAAAAAGCAGTCTTGGCTGGTAATTCTCTTGGCGGCTATGCTAGCTTGTGTGTTGCAGCACAACGTCCTGATAGTGCGGCTGGTTTAGTGTTACTCAATAGTGCTGGGCCATTTAGCGAAAGTCAGCCGACATCTGAACCTGAAGCTTTACAAAGCCAAATTCAGCCTCCCAAACAACCCTCTTCTTTAGAAAAACTTTTGGGTGACTCGGTTAAGTGGATTTTTCAACAACCTTTAGCCCAATCTTTGTTATTTCAATACGTGCGACAACGTTGGGTAATTCGGCAAACCTTAGAAAAAGTTTATCTTGACAAGAGTGCAGTTACAGACCAATTAGTAGAAGAAATTTATCGTCCAGCTTACGATCCTGGGGCAATGGATGTGTTTGTTTCAGTTTTTAGCACGCCTCAAGGAGAAAAAGTTGATGCGCTACTAAAGGAATTAACTTGTCCTTTGTTGATGTTATGGGGAGAAGCAGATCCTTGGATGAATGCTAGAGAAGGTTCTCAAAAGTTTCGTCAATATTATCCTCAACTTACAGAACATTTTCTAACAGCCGGTCATTGTCCCCATGACGAAGTTCCAGATAAAGTGAACCAACTTTTACGCGATTGGGTTTTGTCTATTGCCCAGTAATAAATGTTGAGGACGGGTAACTCAAGCAGGACTTACGCAAAAGATAACGAAAGTAGCGGTAATTCATGAATTACCGCTACCCTTGAATAAGTTTTCGTTGACATCTTGCGTAAGTCCTATGATTATTGTGTATTCTTCTTCAATTATTTCAAAACGTATGATTTAATCTCTTGTTCTATCTTATCGCTAATAATTTCAGTTCCAATACCGGGTTTATCTAGATTCACCCTCACAAAATTTGTGTTGTCTTCTTCAGTGAATTTTTTATCATTGTTGGAATCTTTGAGAATTTTGAGAAAAATTGCATTTTGGCTGGGAAGAACAACCCAATTAATAATTTGCGTGTTATTTGGGGTAATTTGTTGGAGATTTTTACCAGATAAATCAGAAATATAACCAACAATGGCATCTTCGGTGTTGATTTTTTTATCGGCGTTTGTATCTTGGTCAATAATTATATACAACCAAACTCTTGTAATTGGTTTGTCTGCGGCTTTTATTTCTAATAAATCAAATGAGTTAATAATGGCTTTTTTATTTAATAAAAGGTGAGCTTCTCCATCTTGCTTACGATAAAAGATGAGGTTATACAATAATTGGTTATTTCTTTCATAAGAACGTGAAAGACTTAAATTACTTTCTTTCTCTTGATACTGGTCTGGAAGATTAACCGGAATCATGAGATAATCCGATTGTTGTTTAATAATTAAATTGCCATAGGTAATATTTGGTTGTGAGTTGGGTTTGCCAGTTGCTTTAGCCTGTTCGGTGTTTCTGGTAACCTTGGATTCACAGGAAAAAGAAACAGCGCCTATGATAATAGCTGTAGTAATTTTCTTTAAAAAGCTATAGTTTTTCATCAATCTCTCACAGTAGGATATCTTGCTGTTCTATTTTATTCCCTGGTGGAAAATTACCAAGAGTTTTATTTTAATTTAGAGGTTGTTTGAAAAGTGGTATGTTGTGATTTGAATCGAATTATTACCCCCCTTAATCTCCCCTTATAAAGGGGGGAAATAGAAAATCCGGTTCCCTCGCCTTTATAAGGGGCTACGGTGTATACACAACTCGAATTACCCCCCTTAATCCCCCCTTATAAAGGGGGGAAATAGAAAATCTAGTTCCCTCCCCTTTATAAGGGGAGGGTTAGGGTGGGGTAAAGATCAATCATGACTTTTAAAACATCCTCTTAGAGTATACAAAACAAGCCCAATGATGCGGGCTTGTTCATATATATAAGGTGGATGAAGTATTCTAATTATAAAAATCCGAAAACCCGATCAGGATTGATCGGGTTTTATCGAGTTTACAGATTTCAAATTGTTAAACTAATTAACTAACTGAAGGTTAATAACTAAAGTGGACAGGATAACTAGCAAACTTCGCATTTATACGTTTTTCCGTTTTAGGATTTGGCTTTGTCTTCTACAATTAGACTTTTCGCCACTTGTATCTTCATATGCTGAAGTTTACTTGGGTTGATGACAGGGGACACTAAGTCATTTACCCTTTTTGTGTTGGTTTTGCTTTGTTTGGTGTCCTACTATTTAATTTATCACTAGGTTTGTTAATTGCAACCCCTAGTTTACCAAAGTTGACGTTTTGTTAGATTTTGCAATCTCGTTGAGGAGATTTGATCCCCAACCCTGTTTTAAAGAGAGTTCTAGGGATCTTGGAGAGTTTGGCTTGCTGAAGCGAACTCTATTGTCAAAATTCCCACATAATTGGATTGTTATCAAAGCGATCGCTAACAATACGTCCAATGGCATCAATTTCTGCCAATTCGGCGGCAGAAAGTTGAATTTGGGCGGCTAGAGCGTTGTCTTGGGCTTGCTGGGGATAACGCGCCCCGGCTATGGCATTTGCTTGAGGTTGAGCAATTAACCACGCTAAAGCTAACTGAGCAAGGGTACAATTATGAAGGAGGGCTATAGGACGCAATTTTTCTAGTGCTTGTTGAGCTAGTTCAAAGTTTTCGCCTTGAAACAGTTTATTTTTAGCACGGTTATCTGTTGGGTCAAATTGATGACCGGCTGCAAATTTACCTGTCAGCAATCCCTGTGCTAGAGGCGAATAAGCAAGGATAGAAATGTTGTGTTCAATACAATAAGGCAGTGCATCTTGTTCTACCTGTCTCCAGAATAAAGAATAAGGTGGTTGTAAACTATCAATACGTCCATAACTTGCGGCTTGAGCCAACTGGACGCTAGAAAAATTGGAAACACCGATCGCTCGAATTTTACCTTGTTCTTTGAGTAAGTTCAGAGCGCTCATAGTTTCTTCGATAGGTACTATTTCACTATTGAAAGCGCCGGAGGGCCAATGAATTTGGTAAAGGTCGATGTAATCAGTTTTTAGGTTTGTTAGGGAACGTTCACAAGCCTGAATCACTTGTTCATACTTTAGATGGTTAGCGAAAACTTTCGTGGCATACTCCACGCGATCGCGCACATCAGATAAAGCTTCAGCTACAATTTGCTCAGAGTGTCCTTCACCATAAACTTCAGCAGTATCAATTGTTGTGATACCGGCTTCAAATGCTGCTCGAATTGTTTTAATGGAGTCAGCATCCTCAATTCCCACCCACATTCTTTTACCGGCTTGCCAAGTTCCCATCAGGATGGGTGTGATTTGCACTTCAGTTGTACCTAGACATCGCTTTTGCATAACTGCTTCCTAATTCATCTCCCTGGACAGTTTCATAGTTTATCGGTCTTAGCTTGAAATTAAATCAGAATTACAGTAGACATGATGGAATTGACTACAACTTTTCATGCTCTCAAAGAATGGGCAGTCGCCGTAAATGCCTTGGAAACTGGCAAAACAATTATGTTGCTCCGCAAAGGCGGTATTCATGAACGAAATGGACATTTCCAAGTTGCCCACAACCAGATTTTGCTTTACCCTACTTATGAACATCAACAAGCTTTCATGCTTAAACCTGAGTATGCCAATGATGTCTATTCAGTAACATCAGGCTGGCATCCAGACACAATTCGCATCGGTAGTTGGGCTGAAATTACAGATATTTTGCCAGTTAGTGACGAGTCTATTGTCAACAGCTTACTTCCCTTCCATATTTGGAACGAGCATTTTATTAGCGATCGCCTCAAATGGAAACCACGCCAACCCCTATATGTTCTGCTCTTACGGACTTATAAGCTACCCCAAGAACAAGAAATTGCTTATTATGCTAAATACAGCGGCTGTAAGTCCTGGATTGATTTAGACCAAGCAATTCAATTACAAGGAGCAAAACCAGTTTTCTCTGATTTTGTATACAGCCAATTAGTAGATAAAATTCGCGGGATTGTTGGCGATAAATTGTATGCCCCGCTGTTCTAATAACCAAAGTTATCGGTTATCAAATATCAATTTTCTCTTGAATGCGATCGAGTGCGACTTATAGCAGCATAATAATGGATTCAGGAATCAAACCTCCTCAATTCAATTATTCTCTAAGTCGCTACTCAATAATTTCGTCATATTGATTGGTGTCGTCTTCCTGCAATGCTTTCATTTCCATGAAAACATCCGCCAAAGTTTTTTCATCTAGCCATTGATGACGTTCTTTGGTGTAATCTCCTTTGCCAAAACTGAAATATTGAATAAACCGAATAGTATCGGTAACTTCCAGAGAATTGATTAAAGCATCGTAGCCCTGTTTGATAATTTCATTTTGGGTTTTCATCATTGCTTTCCTCGGCTTGTATTACTTCTGTCAGCCATTGAATGGGATTATTAGACCTCTTTTTTTGTTTCACGCAGAGGCGCCCAGGCGCAGAGAAGAAAACGCAAAAAAAGACTTTTGCAAGAGGTCTATTAATCTTATAGTCTAATTGCGAACCTCCACAAAATAGTATTTCTTGTTACATACAATCATCAACAACGCGGATAATATTAGAAAAACCTCATCCTCGAAAGAAAGTGACGGAAAGCTGTTTATCTTTGTACCCTCTTAGCAGCTGTCCTCATGGGTATGAATTTCTAAGTAATTATCTTCAAGTGCATAGAAATTAATTACATTTTGTCTAAAGTATTAGGCAAAAAACTATACCACAAGGCTGAGGCTTAACTTGACAAAAGTTTGCGATTATGCTTTTTAGCTACAAGTAAAGGAGTTTGCAATGCACCGACAAATGTGCTGGTTACCGAAGTCTGGTGGCGATGGAGAGAAAATCTTGTATTTGCAGACAGAACCCAGTCAACCTTGGCGTCCCTACACGGCGTTTGGACATTTTGCAGTCCCAGATTATCCGATACCAGGTGGTTCTAAAGGCTGGGCAACTTATCAAAAACTTCTCAAAGCAGGTTGGACACTAGTACCTAGCGCACGGGCAAACGAATTTGGCAGCAGTAGCTATGTAGAGTCAAAGAATTTTGGATTTTAGATTTTGGATTGGGTATGGAGTTAGGAGTTAGGAGTTTGGAGTTTGGAGTTTGGAGTTAGGAGTTTGGAGTTTGGAGTTAGGAGTTTGGAGTTTGGAGTTTGGAGTTAGGAGTTTGGAGTTTGGAGTTAGAAGTTAGGAGTTAGGAGTTAGGAGTTTGGAGTTAGGAGTTAGGAGTTAGGAGTTTGGAGTTTGGAGTTTGGAGTTTGGAGTTATTGTCCCCGCGTCTCCCGCGTCTCCCTCATCTCCCCATCTCCCCACTCCCTCACCACCCTCTTGGAGAACCTTCGCTGCGAGGATCGGCTGCCCCTTCTAGAGTTCCGTCGGCTGTAACTGCGATCGCGTTACTATTACCCCAAGGTGCAGTTTGTTTGATTTTGTGTCCTCGACGGCGTAAATCTTCCAAAGTCAAAGCATCTAAACCCCACGATTCGACGCGCAATTCATCGGGAAGCCATTGATGATGTATGCGTGGAACGGAGACAGCCGCACCCACATCCATGTTGTATTCGAGTACATTCAGGATGACTTGCAAAACTTGGGTGATGATGGTGCTACCACCAGGGGCACCCGCGGCCATACGGAAACGATTATTTTCTGTGACAATTGTGGGAGTCATGCTAGACAAGGGAGTTTTTCGGGGTGCAATGCTGTTGGCGTCGTTACCAATTAAACCAAAGGCATTTGGAACTCCTGGCGCAGCCGCAAAATCATCCATCTCATTGTTAAGGATAATTCCAGTTCCTGGTGTCACCACACCAGCACCAAAACTCAGGTTAATGGTGAAAGTCAAACTTACGGCATTGCGTTGTTCATCGACAACGGTAAGATGGCTGGTTTCGGGAGATTCGTAGCGAAGACAAAGGGATGAGGGGGATGAGGGGAGACATTTGGGATTGAGGTTTCCTGGCTTGACTTCGGTGGAGGGTCTAGCCTTATCCATTTTAATTTCTTGGCGGCGTTTTTTGGCGTATGCTGGACTGATTAGTTCTTGCACGGGGACTTTAACAAAATCTGGATCGCCTAAATATTGTGAGCGATCGCTGTAAGCAATCTTCATTGCTTCTATCATTAAATGTATGGCGTCGGGATGATGCCATCCTAAAGATTTCAAATCAGTGTCACCAATAATATTTAAAATCTGCAATAGATGAACGCCTCCCGATGAGGGTGGTGGCATTGAGCAAATTTTAGCTTTGCGGAAATTTCCACAAAGTGGAGTCCGCCAAATTGGTTTATAGGCTTTTAAGTCTTCTAGTGTAATTAAACCATTATTTTTTGCCATATCAGCAGCGATCGCCTTGGCAATTTTTCCAGTGTAAAAACTTTGGGGATTTTCGGCAATTGCTGTTAAAGTGCGGGCTAAATCACGCTGCACCAGCTTGTCGCCTGTGTTGTAGAATTTGCCGTTGTCAGTGAAGATTTCCCGTGCTGCTGGATTGTTGAGAATTCGTTGCTGATAAAGTTGGTTTGTTTGCAGAGAACGCCAAGTTGAGGCATCGCCAATAATAAAGCCATCTTTAGCAAGGGCGATCGCAGGTTTTACTACTTCTTGCCAAGAAAGCTTACCATAGCGGCGATGCACTTCATAAAGTCCCGCCACCGTTCCTGGTGTCGCCACTGCTAAATAACCATTAATACTTGCATTGGGACGCACCTTACCTTGTGCGTCTAAATACATATTTCTTGTAGCCTTTAGGGGGGCGCGTTCCCGGAAATCTAAGGCTTTCATCTCGCCAGTTTTCTCAGAATGCATCAGCAAAAATCCGCCACCGCCAATTCCCGCCGAAAAAGGCTCAACCACAGAAATAGCAAAGGTTGTGGCTACCGCTGCATCTACAGCATTACCACCCTTGCGTAACATGGAAATTCCCGCTTCACTGGCTAGGGGATGGGCTGAAACCACCATTCCCTTTTTGCTGCGTAGGGGTAAAAAAGCCGCTGATGCTACTTGGCTGTAAAGAACAACGCTAAAAGAAAAGATGGCGATTGCAACTCGCTTTGGTTTGGCAACAGTAAGCATTTTTATGCCATTTTGTTTGATATTTATTAGGCTACCGCCTAGCGGCGCATTTGATACGCTACTTGTTCGGTTAAGGCAACAGACGCGATTTATCGCGTCTCTACAATAATCAATCTTTTGTAGAGACGGCGATTTATCGCGCCTTCACTACGTCATATACAATCGCAAAAATGTTCAGTTAGTAATTTTTAATTTCTTCTCCATCCACCCAATTGCAAAATCAGCCAGTAATGCAATTACCGCAGCCGGCACAGCCCCAGCTAAAATTAATTCACTGTTGACTAGTGATATCCCACGAAAAATAAATACTCCTAACCCACCAGCCCCAATCGCCGCTGCAATAGTCGCAATACCAACAGCAATGACAGTTGCTACTCGTACCCCCGCCAGAATCACTCCCATTGCCAAGGGAATTTCAACTTGTAATAATAATTGTTTATCAGTCATTCCCATGCCTATACCAGCTTCCCGAATCGCTGGATCTACACCAGTGATACCTGTGTAAGTGTTAAGAATTATTGGTAAAAAAGAATATAAAGTTAACGCCACAATTGCAGGTAATACGCCAATTCCGGCAATGGGAATGAGTAAGCCAAATAACGCCAAACTAGGAATAGTTTGGAGAATATTTGCTATACCGAGAATTGGTTGACGCAGAGACGTTTTACGTGTAATTAAAATACCTAATGGAATGCCTACAAATATAGCAATTCCAATAGCTATGCCTACTAAAAACAAGTGTTCTAAAGTGTGCTGAAGAATTTCTGGGGCATACTTAACTAGGAAGAAATCTTTCATAAACAAAAGTCAGAATAGAGAATACAGAATTCAGAATTCAGGATTCAGAATGGACTACCTCTAAAGGGATAGAGTTTTAATCAGGAATGATTTTTAAATTTTTTCCGCTATAAGCGGCAAGGTTTTAAACCAATAGTTATCACCGAATCCTAATCAAAGTTTATACTGAATTCTGACTCCTGAATTCTGACTCCTGAATACTGAATTCTGAATTCTGACTCCTGAATTCTTCATCAAGCATTTTTCAACGAAGGCAAACATGCGAGAAAAGCGAGGGTTTCTGGATGTTGCGACTTCATAAATTCATCTATTGTCCCCAATACTACCAATTCTCCGCCATACATTAAACCAATTCTCGACGCCAAAATAAAAGCTTCTTGAATATCGTGGGTGACAAAAACAACTGTTTTGCCCAATTCTTGCTGCAAATGTCGAAACTCTTGTTGAATTTCTAGCCGCGTAATTGGATCGAGTGCGCCAAAAGGTTCATCCATCAACAACACTGGTGGATCTGCTGCTAAAGCCCTAGCTACACCAACTCTTTGCCGTTGTCCTCCCGAAAGTTCGTGCGGATAACGCCCTGCGAATTGTGCAGGTTCTAAACCTACTAATTGCAGCAATTCATAAACCCGCGTTTTAATTTGTTTTGGTTGCCAACCTTCTAAAGAAGGAACTAAACCCACATTTCTTTCTACAGTAAAATGGGGAAATAAACCAGTTTCTTGAATTACATAACCAATTTTTCGCCGCAGTTTAATTTCATCCCATTGAGTTGTAGGAATTCCATCAAATAAAACTTCGCCTTGTGTAGGTGTAAATAGGCGATTAATTAACTTCATTGTTGTAGTTTTGCCGCTTCCACTACGCCCAAGTAATATCAGTGCTTCTCCTTGGTTGATGGTGAAATTGAGATTTGATACTAATGGGCGATGATTGCGGCTAAAGGTGACATCGCGGAATTCGACGGCAATTTTGTTATTTTGCGGCATAAGTCGATTTTGCATTTTGGATTTTAGATTTTGGATTATTAAAATATTGATACAAATATGTTGGTAGGGTAGCACAGCTATGCTACCCTACACCAAATCTATATTATGTATCTATATTTTACTAAAATCCAGACGCCAATTTTTATTTGCGATCGCCTAGCTCAATCAAGCCAGTAGAGTGCGTTATCCTTGGGCATAACACACCCTACTATGCAGTTTTACCATTCTTACCTGATGCTTGTTCTGCGACATTTTTCAAGCGGGTTGACCTGATTTTGCGGAGGCGAACGCTAGAGCGAACACCACCCGACATTTCGTATTCAGGGCTATCTTTACCGTACTTAATAGCAACTAGCATTAGCATCTTTTCAGAAAGCTGACTCAAGTTTTTTTCCATTCTTTCAACTTCAGTTAAAGAAGAGTCAACTATAGCCAGAGCGCTATTATGAATATCAAGTTGCTTGCCTAACTCTTCCATTGACTCAATCAATTTTTCTATACTAATATCCTCATCAAATTTAATGCTTGGAACAATCGATTTCATCCCGACAACTCTTAGTTTTGTTTTTTCTAAAACGCGGGATATACGCTTTTTACGAGACATAAATTTGCTCTTTTAAGATACTTCTAAAGCTAGCTTGCCTCAATTTAACTGCATTCCGGTTCAGCAGAAATCGCAATTTTTTGTGATAAAATTTTCAGGTTATACCAGTAATATTTCGGTATCTCATGTCAGAAGCAAGAGGCAAAAGGCAAAAAATATCTGGGAACCGTTACAGATTTGCGGGAACCATTACAGACTTGCCGGGAACCGTTACAGACTTGCCGGGAACCGTTACAGACTTGCCGGGAACCGTTACAGACTTGCCGGGAACCGTTACAGACTTACCGGGAACCGTTACAGACTTGCTGGGAACCGTTACAGACTTGAGAGAAGTTGCTCAAGTATTATGGAACTTGCGCCTGAATGAGCGATCGCAGATTAAGCAAATCCAATTGCTGCGCCGCACCCCACAAGCTTGAAATTGAAATAGGTTTGCCCTGAAATACAACCCAAAGACTTTCGGCTTGACGAAGATATAACTGTTAAAATCAGCATAATGGTGTCAAAATGCTAATAAAACACACCCAAAAGGAGAAAAATGCCAGCCATTGTTAAACTACAACTCTCCTTAGAAACTTTAGCAGAAGCAATATCTTCCCTTGATTTAACAGAAAAACGTCAACTTCAAGAGCTAATTGAGCAACAAATTTTTGAAGCCGAAGAAGCGTTGTACGAAGACGATGCAGAAACACTGGCAGAAATTCAAGCAGTTCGCGCTGAGTATAAAGATGGTGAATCCATAACTATTGATGAGTATCTTACTAAGCGATCGCATCAGGGATAATGAGTTATACAGTTATTATTTCAAAGTCGGTACAAAAGCAAATTGACAACTTACCCAATGATATTACCCTGCGTGTGATTGAGAAAATTCAAAATCTTGCTGTGGAACCGCGTCCCGATAGAATTGTCAAGTTAAAAGGATTTGATAACGAGTATCGCATCCGGATTGGTGATTATAGAGTTCGTTATGAGATTGACGATGAAAGTCAACTCGTACAAATTTTGCAGTGCAAGCATCGGAAAGATGTTTATAGGAAAAATTAATGTCAAAAACCTTAACTTTTTTCCGATAAAACTAGCTGTGTAGGCGATCGTAGTTTGGAAAAGACAGGTTTGTGTAGATTTAAATAAATCAACAGTAAGGTTGATAATTATGTAAATTTAGAAGTTTTATCTATAAATTAGCCTGGGCGACTAAGGGAATTCCAAAGTGCGATTTGTTCATGGCTCAATCACACTTTGGAAGTCCCTTAGTAAATTAGCGCTAATATTTCAAGCTATGTTTATCGCTTTAGCCCAACGCACCATATTCAGACATTAAGACTCCATCTCAGCTAATTCTAACCACCGTTCAGTCGCCACATCGATCGCTTGCTTTAAAGATTCCACTTCTTCATACAGTTTCTGCACCTGGCTATAATTCCCCGGTGCAACATTCCCTAGTGTTTTCTCGGTTTCTGCCTTCTGGGCTTCTAACTGGGCAATTTTACCTTCTAACTGTTCAAATTCTTTTTTCTCCCAATTGGATAATCGCCGCCGCTTTTGATTCTCCACATTCTTGCTTAGAGACGTTGCACGCAACGTCTCTACATTTTTGGGTTTGTCTTTAGTGTTAGCGGCTTGTTGCTGTGCTGCTTCTTCAGCTTTTTTAAAGTCCAGATAAATCGAGTAATTACCCGGATATTGCCGGAGGTTACCGCCTTCCTCAAAGGAAAATACTGTGTCGATGGTGCGATCGAGAAAGTAGCGATCGTGAGAAACTACAATTACACACCCGACAAAATCTTCTAGATAATCTTCTAGTACTGCCAATGTCTGGACATCTAAATCATTTGTCGGTTCATCTAAAATCAAAACATTGGGCGCACTCATCAGCACCCGCAACAAAAATAAACGGCGTTTTTCTCCACCTGAAAGTTTATGAATTGGGGCATATTGTTGATTCCCAGGAAACAAAAACCGCTCTAACATTTGGGAAGCAGTAATTTGAGTTCCATCGGTGATTTTGACAAATTCTCCTTCTTCTTTGATGTAGTCAATCACGCGCTGATTTTCGTTTAATGCTGTGAGCAATTCTTCAGAATGCTGATCGAAATAACCTATGTGAATTGTAGTACCAATTTCCGCACTGCCAGAATCAGGCTGAATTCGCCCAGTAATAATATCCATCAAAGTGGATTTCCCAGCACCGTTAGCGCCGATGATGCCGATGCGGTCTTCTGGGCTAAATTCGTAGCTAAAATTATTAATCAGGGTGCGTCCATTGTAGGCTTTGGAAACGTTATTTAATGCAATAACTTTTTTGCCAATGCGACGACCAACTGTCGAAATATCAACTTTACCCTGGACTTGCTTAAATTCAGTATCCCGCAAAGCGTGGGCGCGGTCAATTCTCGCTTTTTGTTTGGTACTTCTGGCTTTCGGTCCTTTTTTCAGCCATTCCAACTCCCGCCGCAATAAGCCTTGATGTTTGCGTTGACTGCTGACGGCAGATTCTTCAGCTAAAGCTTTCTTTTCGAGGTAATATGAGTAGTTACCTGTGTAAGTGTAAATGTCGCCTCGGTCAATTTCAACGATCCGATTGGTAACACGATCTAAAAAATAGCGATCGTGTGTGATGAGAAAAAGTGCGCCACGATAGCGATTTAAATAACTTTGTAACCATTCTACAGAAAGAGCATCGAGGTGGTTTGTTGGCTCATCCATGAGCAAAACATCTGGTTCTGCTAGCAAAGCTGTTGCTAGGGCAATGCGTTTGCGATAGCCTCCAGATAAAGTGCCGATTTTGGCTTCAAAGTCAGAAATTCCTAATTTAGTGAGGATGATTTTTGCGTTGGTTTCTAGTTCCCAAGCACCACTCGTATCCATCCGTTGCATCACCACAGAAAGGCGGGACATCAGTTGATTATCATCTGGATAGTGAGCCAATTTATCAGAAAGTTCTTCGTATTCGCGCACTAAAGCCATGTGTTCGCCGCTGTCGGCAAAAATTTGCTCTAAAACTGTGCGATTTTCATCTAAATCTGGCTGTTGAGGTAAGTAGATGATTTTAGAACCAGAGTTGATTAAAATTTGACCGCTATCGATGGATTCTAAGCCGGCGATCATTTTTAATAGGGTTGATTTGCCTGAACCGTTAGTACCAATTAAGCCGACTTTATCGGTAGTATCGAGGCTAAAGCTGGCATCTTTTAATATTTCTTTGATGCCAAAGTCTTTTTTGATTGATTGGAGGGTAATGATACTCATAGGATTTAAGAATATAGAGTTTTTTTATTTCACGCAAAGGCGCAAAGGCGCAAAGAAAGAAAAGATTGGAGAGGAAGGGAGTAGGTAAGGGATGTGGCTTACCTACAGGTGATGAATTTTAGACGAATAAATCTAAGGGGAGATGTCCATACATTTCGTTGATTCCGTCTTCGTTGAAAGATTGGCAAGAGACTAAGACGCCACGATGATGTCCGGGATAGGAGTCGAGATAACATAGGCCGTTTTTGCCGTTTAATTTGATATAAACTGGCCCTTCGGGTGTAGGTAAATTATTTGGTGCTTCATAACCAAAGGCCAGAGAATAGGTTTTCATGGCTAATATTCCTTCTTCTGCTGTATCTGCACAAATTCCTAATATTTGATAGTCAGCAAGATTAGTCATCAAAATTAAGGCATTACGAATTACTGCTTTTTCTGATGGCTTCAGGATAGGGGCGATGTCTAGACAGTTGAATTTATTCAGTAATTTTTTCGCTTCTTCGGCGGTGAGATTATGAGGATTGGAGGTTGACATAGACTTAGTTCATTATTTTGTTGGTTGTTTTGTTGTGTTTGAGTTGGGACTAGCCCCATACAATTTTAGATTTTAGATTTTGGATTTTGGATTTTGGATTTTAGGCATGGGGCATTGGGTATTGGATATTAGGAAAACAGCCCCCATTCCCCAGTCCCCAATCCCCAGTCCCCAGTCCCTTTCACGGTTGATTTTGTACATTCCCCAGGTTGAATATAAAAGGAACGCCGTTTTTTGAGTCACCACCCATCACTAGAACTTTTGGCATTTGAGCGCCGCCAGTCTTCCAAGCTTCTATTGCTTCTTTTTGCAGAACTAACTGTCCTCCTTGGGCTTTGAGTGTCTCTGCTAAGAGTCTTTGAGCTTCCGCTCTACCTTTGGCGCGATTAACGTCTGCTTGTGCTTCTTGTTCAGCTTCCCGCGCTACATAAACTGCTCTTTGCGCCCGCTGTTCGGCAATTTGTTTTTCTTCTACTGCCTTAGCGAATTCTGGTGAAAATGTCAAGTCAACTACGCTAGTATCTAAGACAATTATTCCATATTTGTCTAAGCGATCGCCTAAGGCATTATCAAAGTCTTCTTTCAATTCACTTCTTTTGGTAATTGCTTCTTCTACTGTTCTTCTAGCTGCTGCAATTTTAAATGCTTCTTGGGTTTGGGGTGCAATAATTTTCGATACAATATTCTCTAATGTTCCTTGTTTTCTTCTGACTTCAACTACCTTTATGGGATCGAGGCGAAAATTAATCGCAAATCTTGCAGATAAATTTTGCAAATCTTTCGTAGAACTTTCTGCTGGCACTTCAAATTTTTGCACCGTCAAATCATACACATCTATGACGGTGATAAAAGGTGGTTTTAGGTGAATGCCTTCTAATAAAGCACCATCTCTCGCTTTACCCAAAATGCTAATCACTCCTGCTTGTCCTGGGTTGATAATGATAAAGGAATTGAGTCCAATAATCACTAATATTGCTAACACAATTCCCAAAACTGTGGTTTGCCAATTGCCAAATTGTTGATTTTTCAAATTATTCTCTCCATGTGAGTTGTGAGTAGGGAGTGGGGAGTGGGGGAGATGAGCGGGATGAGGGAGATGGGGGAGCAGGGGAGGCAGGGGGAGAAAGAATAGTCAATGCCCAATGCCCAATGCCCCATGCCCTATGCCCCTTCAAACTTTAATTCCGTGGTAATATCAGTTGCACGAAACCGCAAAAAGCCGTGGCTACTGTATTAAAGTCTCATCAAGTATCAACAAGGCGTAGACGTTCAACGCATCCTCTCCAGCGTTTGTTTGACTATGGACATCAGTATCGTAAACAAATTTGGCTAGCGACTACCTATTCTATCCTCAATAAATTTTTCGACTTGGCGCCACCTGGCTTAATTGGTGTCGCAGTGGATGTGGTAGTCAAACAACAGGATTCCATAATTGCACAGTTAGGGGTACGCGATGTCTTTGGACAATTTTTGATTATTTCTTTCCTGACTGTCATCATTTGGATACTAGAATCTATTTTTGAGTATGCCTACGCTCGACTTTGGCGTAATTTAGCACAGAATATTCAGCATGATTTACGTTTGGATGCATATAAACATTTACAAGAGTTAGAATTAGCTTATTTTGAAGAACGCAGCACTGGCGGTTTAATGTCCATCCTCAGTGATGATATTAACCAATTAGAGCGATTTTTGGATGTGGGAGCAAATGATATCATCCAAGTTTCCACAACTGTTGTAATTATTGGCGGTGCTTTCTTTGTATTGGCTCCTAGTGTAGCGTGGATGGCTTTATCGCCGATGCCATTTATTCTCTGGGGTTCGTTTGCGTATCAACGTCTACTTGCACCCCGTTATTCTGATGTGCGGGAAAAGGTGGGTTTCCTCAACTCGCGTTTAGCAAATAATATCAGCGGTATTACTACTATTAAAAGTTTTACTGCTGAAGTTTATGAAGCCTATCGTTTGTCGGTAGATAGTGAAGCTTATCGTCGCAGTAATGCCAAGGCAATTGCCCTTTCTGCGGCTTTTGTCCCGTTAATTCGGATGCTGATTTTGGTAGGTTTCACGGCATTACTTTTATATGGCGGGATGGCAGCAGTTGCTGGAGAAATGTCTGTCGGCGCTTACAGTGTATTGGTGTTTTTAATCCAGCGGTTGCTGTGGCCTTTAACCAGATTAGGCGAAACTTTTGACCAATATCAACGGGCAATGGCTTCTACTACTAGAGTCATGAATTTGTTAGATACTCCCATTGCTATTCACACAGGAAATGTAGCGTTACCTGTGGAGGAAGTGCGGGGTGAAGTGCAATTTAAAAATGTTTATTTTGCCTATAAAGATAGATTTCCAGTAATTAAAAATCTGTCTTTGGATATTCCAGCGGGGAAAACTATTGCAATTGTCGGTTCCACTGGTTCTGGTAAAAGCACTTTAGTCAAACTTTTGTTGCGGTTATACGAAGTGCAAGCAGGAAGCATTACTGTAGATGGTATTGATTTGCAAAGTTTGAATTTGCAAGATTTACGCCGCTGCATTGGTTTGGTTAGTCAAGATGTGTTTCTGTTTCATGGTACTGTAGCGGAGAATATTGCTTATGGTAGCTTTGAAGCTAAAGAGCAAGACATCATCATGGCGGCGAAGATAGCTGAGGCGCACGAATTTATTATTAACTTGCCCCAAGGTTATGAGACAATTGTAGGGGAAAGAGGACAAAAGTTATCTGGTGGACAAAGACAACGAATTGCGATCGCCCGCGCAGTCTTGAAGAATCCACCCATTTTGATTTTAGATGAGGCGACCTCGGCGGTGGATAATGAAACAGAAGCAGCTATCCAGCGATCGCTAGAACGGATTACAGTAGATAGAACTACAATAGCGATCGCTCATCGTCTTTCCACGATCCGCAACGCCGATTGCATTTATGTCATGGAACATGGGAAATTAGTAGAGTCGGGAACCCATGAGGAATTGTTGGAGAAAGATAGAATTTATTCTAGTCTCTGGCGCGTACAAAGTGGGTTGAAATAGTTCTTCCAAAGTGACTCGCAAAATCTCTTTTTCTGAGCGTCCTCTGTGCCTGGAGCGGTTGTAAAAGTAATTTATCGAACCACAGAGCCGCAGAGAACACAGAGGCAAGAGGTTACAGAAAAATTGACTTTCGATAACTTTTACCCATTTTGAAAGATCTATTTCTCATATGTTAATTACGAATTACGAATTACGAATTATTTATGATGTTTGGTAGCAGTCAGCCGGAAACAGGAGATAACAAGTGGCGTCGCCAGTTGGATAAGTTTGTCAAAGCAAATCAAAAAGAATTGGCGGCGTTATTTTGGGGATTATGGTTAGCAAATGGTGACAGTAAAGGTACTGTTGGTATTGATTTGCAACCAAAACCGCATTTTGTTTATTGTCCGCAAGAACAGATAGAAAAATTAAATGATAAAGTTGAAAATCGGCTGCAAGAAATTTTGGGAATTGTTGAGAATCATCAGCCAGAAGTAGAAGTTGTGATGATTGGGATTGGGAAGGGTGAAATTAAGTTAATTCAGTTTGCACCAGAACCTGCGCCACCGATTTGTTTTGAGGAAGTTGGGAAAGATGTGGATGGGTTGTTGGATGTGCTGGAAGAGAGGATGAGGGAGGAGATTGTTTTTTAACGCAAAGAACGCAAAGGTAAGCGCAGAGGTTCGCAAAGGAAGAGGAAGAACTCTGCGCTTTTTGTTTAGTTGATTGCTTTGTGGAAGTCTGGGTAAGTGAGATTTTCGGCACAATGCCAGATGATGTTAAATACGGCTTCGTAGCGATATGAACTGTTTTTGTAGAACTGTTTACTAATACCATTTCTGTTTGAAGATTGCTCCTTAGCTACATCTTCCTGACTGAACCAGTGGAGAATCTCTGCTTTCCACTCCGGCTCAAAGATGCGGTAAGTGCCTTGATTTAAATTGCTGCGATCGTGGTTAAAGAAATACTGCCAATCATGCATTGCCTCCTACCCACTTCGAGATGTGGGACGAAAGGGACTTAAATGAATCTTGCTACATCAGTTGGCTTTCTGTCAAATTGTTTAGGCATCTTTTTAATAAAAGCTATTCACACGGGAGAAAATACTCTAATTGGGGAAACCTAATAAATGTGAAGGGAGCTAAAATACCTGCGTTGTTTTTCCTCCCTGGTTAAAACCTAAGCTTTGCTAAACCCCCGTGAGGTTTTATGAAACAAATCAAAGAAAAAATTACCAATAAATTAGAGCGACTATTTGAACAACGGTTAGTACCTCGTCTTGTACAGTGCGGAGAATACGTTGAAACCAAAATCAGGCGATACAAGCATCAGCAACTGAAGAGTAAGTTAAAATTTTGTGGTTCGGGTTTACGATTTAAGCGAGACGTGAGAATTGAACATCCCCAAAATGTATCTCTGGGAAATAAAGTCTACATTGGTCAAGATGTCATCTTAGATGGACGTGGCGGAATTACAATTGGTGACAACACAACACTTGGATTTAATGTTGTCATTCTCTCGGCAAATCACGACTATCAAAGTAATGATTTGCCCTATGAACATAACGTTTACATTCATAAACCTGTTATTATTGGTCACAATGTTTGGATTGGTGGAAATGTTTTAATTATTCCCGGAATTTCCATTGGAGATGGTGCAATTGTAGCGGCTGGTACGGTTGTGACTGCTAATGTTGAACCTTTAGCAATTGTGGGAAATCAACCCATGAGAACAATTAAATATCGTGACAAAGAACATTATGAAAAACTCGCATCTCAGCAAGAAATTCAAACCCCTATTGAAGTAGTTCAACATTAAGCTATTAGGTTGGGTATTTTAATGCCCAACCTAATAACTTAAACCAGCGCTGGTGTATTCGCAAGTTTTACTTGAGGTGTTGCAATCATCCGCATTCCAGCGGGTGCGGCGACAGTTAAACCACGGCGCACAGGAAGCACTGGACGTTTGTTCGTTAGAGATAGTTGAAATTCTGACACAATAGTTGCCAAGACAATTTTCATTTCATACTGAGCAAATGCCATACCAATACAGCGACGATTACCGCCACCAAATGGTAAATATTCGTATGGTGAATATTGTCTTTCTAAAAATCGTTCTGGTTTGAACTTTTTGGATTCTGGGTAGACTTCTTCACGATGATGCGCTAAATAAATACTGGGGAGAATTAACGTGCCCTGTGGCAATTTGTAACCTGTAATTTCAATTGGGTTTTTCACAATCCGCAAGAAAGCATTCATGGCAATTGGATAAATTCGCAATGTTTCTTGGCAAACTGCTGTTAAATAAGGCAATTTAACAATGGTACTCAAATCTGAGTTGACACCAACAGTGTGGAGTTCTTTTAATAACTTCTCACGCACCTCTGGTAAATAATCAATCCAGTAAAATGCCCATGTCAACGCCGAAGCAGTAGTTTCATGTCCCGCAACTAGCAGTGTCATTAACTCGTCGTGCAATTCTTTATCTGACATCCCTTGACCATCGTCATAACGAGCAGCCATCATCAAACTCAGGATATCTTGGCGATTTTGATCGGATTGGGCGCGACGTTCCCGAAGTAGAGTATAAATTAATCGATCGATTTTTTGCTGTTGTTGGAGAATCCAACCCCAGGGACTCCATTTGCCAAAATCTTTTTGCATGAACCGGAAAAAGAAGGCGCTAGACATGAAAGGCGAAGTGATGAAATCTAGTAAATCAGTTAGCGATCGCCTTAATTCCTCAAACCGCTCTCCTTCTTCCAAACCAAACACAACCCGCAGAATAACACGCAAGGTGATTTCTTGCATCGAGTCACGGATTTTAAAAGGCTTGTTAACCTGCCATTCATGACTCACCTGTTGTGTTATTTTACGGATATCCTCGCCGTAAGCCCGCATTCTTTCCCCATGAAAAGGAGGAGCTAATAATTGCCGTTGGCGCTGGTGGCGATCGCCATCTGATAACATAAAAGAGCGATCGCCAAGTAAAAATCTTAGCCCGATATTCCCCCTGCCAACCTCAAAAGAACTCAAGTCAGATGTAAAAATCTGCTCCAGTGCTTCGGGTTTACTAAAATACACAAGAGTATTATCTGAGGAACTACTCTTAATGGTGAAAGTATCACCATAGATTTTGGCAAAATCATCCACATATTTTACAGGCTGACTAATAAACTTGACCATCCGCAGCCAGCGCGGTATTTGAGGGCCATCAGGTAGGTTGTAAGTTGCTGTCATATAAATTTGTGGAATTAATGGCTTCTAAATTTTATTGTTACGAGTTTTTATGTGATTGGGAGTCACACAAAGCGGTATATTCATCATTAAGGAGTAGGGCATTGGGCATTGGTTATTCTCTCCCTGCTCCCCCTCCCCTACCTTTGCATCTCCCCATCTCCCCACTCCCCATGCCCCATGCCCCATGCCCTATGCCCTATGCCCTAATTCCTTTTTCTACCTAAAGCAGTGCCCAAAATCATCGCTATTCTCAACGGTAAAGGAGGAGTCGGTAAAACGACTACCGCAATCAACCTGGCTGCAAACTTTGCGAAGAAACAAAAGGTGTTGCTGATTGACGCAGATATTCAAGGTTCCGCCAGTTGGTGGTTCGGGCGTAGTCAGCAAGGAATGGGATTTGATTTATCTCAAGAAACAGATCCGACACTTTTAGGTGATTTAGGAAAGATAAAAGGTTACGATTTAGTAGTGGTGGATACGCCTCCGGCACTGCGCTCTGAAGCATTAGTGGCGGTAGTTGCGATCGCAGATTATCTAGTTTTGCCTACACCCCCGTCTGCAATGGATTTAGCTGTCCTCGTGGAAACAGTCAAGGAAGCCGTCATCCCCCTGGGAACCCCCCATCGGGTATTGCTCACCAAAGTCGATACGCGCAGCTTGGGGGAAGCACTAGAAGCAAAAAACACTCTCACTCGACTAGGTATTCCTGCTTTTAATACCTTGATCCGTGCCTACAAAGCTCATGAACGAGCCGCGCTTGAAGGTGTAGCAATTACTCAATGGCGAGGAGGAAATGCGCGGGAGGCGGAGTTAGACTATCGCCGCGCAGCTGATGAACTACAGCGTGATTGGAGAAAATAATGGCTAAGAAACAAAGTCTATCGGATTTACTACAACAAGAGGCGCAAAAAATTACATCCCCAGAAGATGACTCTGCGATCGAAGTTTCAGCAGAAGAAATTACCCAAGAAGACGCTGCAACTGATGAAGAATCCTCGCCACAAATAGCTGAGCCAACTACTAATAGGCGCACAAATCCCACTAAAGCTGATTTAGAAGTAACTATCAAAGACTTGACAAATAATCTAGAAAAAAGTCATCAAAAAGAAGCTTCCCTAGAACAAGAAATTACTGATTTGAAATCAAAATTATCTAGACAAACAACATTAGCCTCTGAACAAAAAACCATAGCACAACAGCTAACAAAAGAACTTGACGAAACCAAAAAAACAGCACTGCAACTTGCAGAAGCAAATTCCCTGCTTATAGAAGAAATTAATGCTTTAAAACAAACCGCTGAAGATAAATCTAAACTTGTTGTTAAAGAAACTAGTGCCATAAAACCAATAAAAGAACACTACAATCCACTTAACTACAAAAAATCACATCGCTCATCCGAAAAATTAGCTCAAAATCAACCAGATGAGTCTGATGATAGTTCAAATCAGATGTGGTTACTTGACTAGTAAATCAAAAGGTAGGGTGTGTTACGGCTTTAGCCTAGCGCACCCCCACATAACACGATGCCTTAGGCGCTCATGTCATATTTTTCGTGACAAATCATATTAAAATATGCGCCTAACATAACACCAGTTGTTTCTCCCATTAGGTAACAAACTGTTTGAAACAAGTTAAGCTGAATAAATAAATTGTCATAACACTAAAAAATACAACAAAAAACCCTTCAATTATAAAGATTGTACTCAAAGGAGTTCCCAAAAATCCTGCATCTATGCCAACTTTATAATGACTAATTAACACAAAGAACAAGTATTGCCAGTATTTATGTAATGAAAATAAACCAAGAGAATATTTAGATAATTGTTGTACTAATAAATTCTCTTTCATTTCTTTTCGGGAATGAACATAACAGAAAATAGTCATGGCTCCACAAACAATAGCAATTCGTCCATAAATATTTGAGTAATAGCCATAACTACGCAAATATATGTCATGGAACGAAAAGAATATAAATGCAATTAAGTAGTAAAACTTAAAACCTAATATTTTCTCAGGAAAATTAGCTAAGTAAAAAGCTATGGGAACATAAATCACAAAATTTATTAGCCAATGATAAGGAATACTAAAATTTAGTAAACAACAAGCTTCAAAATAAAATAAACAAAATACTACTATTAGAGAAGAGATTATTCTTCTTAAATAATCTGATTTGATGAATTGATATATGAAAGCAAAAATCGTCAAACAAATTAAATTAAATAGAAAATAGAAAACTGAATCTCCAACAAATGGTAAGCTTGGCTCTATACCTATAATGAGTTGCCATGAAAAATCGGGAATTTCTCTCCTAGCTATCAGAAAAAATATATTCTGAACAACCACCCAAAATAAATAAATTTTCATCAGCTTAGCAAGTCTTTTTTTGAAATATTTTATCTCACTAGACTTTTGAAAAAATAAGTAGAGAGAAACAATATAAAAAATCGGAACGGCTGTTAAAGATAATTGCAATTCCAAATCTCTGATAATTTTAGCAATCATCAACAGAGTAATCTGGGTAGAATCATCAATGATAAATTGAAATGGTCGCAAATGCCAGATAAAAACAAAAGTAATGCTTAATGCTTTTAATGTGTCCAAACTATTACTTCTTTCTCCGATCATAGCTATTTCTCTATTAATTGACTTTCTAGAAGCTTTTCAAATCTACCCAAACAATCTAGTACAGTACAGCGGAAATAAACAGACCATACCGCTTTGCGTCTACAAAATGGCGCAGAAGCCCAAAATACAATTCTTTTGACTTTTGACTTCCGCGTAGCGGTACTAGTGTCTGTTTCAAAGATAAATTTGCTCTAGGCTTGAGCCTAAAATCTCTACAAATAATCCTTGAGTGAACAGTATGAGCTATATAGTTCCCTAAAATTCTGTGAAATTAACACTATTGTGGGAAAATAACGGCTTTTAGATAAACCGTCATCAATGCTGCGGGACTCCTATTTGATTTTTGAAAAAATGACTTATACCGTTTCACTTTAAGATTGATACAAATACCTTGGTAGGGGCGCACAGCTATCATTGGTGTCAACTTAACGTGAAACCCTTGTAAAGATGTGATATTGAGTTAATTCACTTACGGTTAGTCACCGCGTCACCCCACCCTAACCCTCCCCGATGTATTGGGGAGGGAACTAGATTCTTTTTTCCCCCTTTTCCAAGGGGGGACTAAGGGGGGTAAAGCGTATGTGGGACAAGCGTTTGAGCTTAAGTTGACACCAATGCACAGCTATGCGCCCCTACGTTGATAGAAAATGATAGTCTTTATATATTTAAAAACAGTAGAAAAATTAACGTCCTCTACAGTACCCTGCGGGAAGGCGCTTTGCGTCTACGATTTTCCGTTACCTGTGCGTAAGTCCTGTTAATGTCATTGACTACAAAAGTTTAAAATATGCTGGGCAGTGATTTGTGGTTGTTCTAAGTGAGGTAGGTGTCCACAATCTTGAATCCAAACGAGGGTACTTTGTGGAATTGCTCTTTTAAATCTCGTGGCATCCTTAGTACCCAAAATTTTATCGGAATCGCCCCATAAAATCAGTGTTTGTTGCCCTATTTGTGATAATGTCTTAAATCTAAAAGCACTATAACCACCACTTTTGGTGAAAGCAATCAAAGCTTGATGCCAACTCGGCATTTGTAGGTGTAATGCGCCACAATATAAAGCATCCAAAGAAGCAAGACTTTGATTTTTATATCCAATGCGGGAAACGCGATCGCGCACCTTCATATTACTCAAAAACTGAGTTGCTAAATAATCCAACGGGGGAAACATTAATTTACTTAATGGTGAACCACCCGCCAACCCAGCACTATCAATTAACACCAACTTCTTGACAACTTCTGGGTAAGTTAGCGCCAAATCAATTGCCGTCGCACCCCCCATTGAAGCCCCCACCAAAATTACAGGTTGGTTAATCAGGCTTTTCCAAAAATAATAAAGATGGGTTTTAATTGCAGTTGGGCTATAGGGAATTCCTGAGAGTCTATCTGTAAACCCAAAACCCAACAAATCCACTGCCCATGTTTCATTATTCCCAGCAAGCAATGGCAATAGCCGACGAAATTCTAATACAGAACTATCAAAGCCGTGAATTAATAAAATAGGAGTTCCACCACTCCCTTCCTTGACATAGGTTGTGGTAATTGCTTGATTAGTTAAAGGCGTAGCGATCGCAGTTGTTTGAATACTCCGAGCTAGTGCGATCGAGGCTGGTTCTGTCAGTTGCCCAACTGCTGTAGGAAGAAAATTCGGAAACATAAATTTCAGTTTATCGTACTAGCTCACTTCTACCATCACTGTTTTTGTCAAACCATACAATTACACAAAGTAATATTCGTAATATTCTCCAGTCTTACTTGTAATATACAAACATCATAGAGCCGCCATCAAAACATTCTAATTCCTAACTCCTAACTCCTAACTCCCCACTCCCCACTCCCAACTCCCCCAACCCCCCATTAAAGAAAGTTTTCCAAAATGTCAAAATTGGGACTAAACCCACGTACAATTAATATCGCCTATCCCTTAATCCAGGAGCTGATGCCATGCCAATGGCGGTTGGCGTAATTGAAACTTTAGGTTTTCCTAGTGTCTTAGCCGCAGCAGATGCAATGGTGAAATCTGCCGCAGTTACGTTGGTTTATTATGGTCTAGCCGAGAGTGGTCGCTTTCTAGTCGCCGTCCGGGGACAAGTTGCTGAAGTAAAAAGAGCCGTTGAAGAAGGTATTAATGCTGGAGAGCAAGTAAAGGCCGAAACAGTAATCACCCATTACATAGTTCCCAATCCCCCGGAAAATGTCGAAACTATATTACCAATCCATTTCACTGAAGAATCAGAACCTTTCCGTATGTTCTAAGCAATTTCGCCATTAAAATCTGTAGCGAAGCTTCGTACAATTAATTTGTCGCGCCACATATCGTTTATTCATACAGGAGATTACTAATGTCACTACAAGCAGTTGGAGCGCTGGAAACTAAGGGTTTTCCTGCTGTGTTAGCAGCAGCAGATGCTATGGTAAAAGCTGGACGAGTCACTCTGGTTGGTTACATCCGAGTCGGTAGCGCTCGTTTTACAGTTAATATTCGTGGTGATGTTTCTGAGGTCAAAACAGCTATGGCTGCTGGTGTTGAAGCCGCAGAAAATGTTTATGGTGGTACTCTCGAATCTTGGGTGATTATTCCTCGTCCCCATGAAAACGTTGAAGCTGTTCTGCCAATTGCTTACACAGAAGCAGTCCAACAATATCGGGAATCTGTAGAAAACCCCATTGTTAGATCCTCAAACGGGCGATAGAATCAACCTTTTTCTCAATTCAAAATCACACCTTTTTCCCCTTTGCCGTTGGCGGAGTCATCGCCCTAGACCAACGGCTCATACTTGTTTATAAGTCAAGCGTCTTTGGCTTTGCTTAAAAATCAAAAGGAACAATTCCTATATTTATCTTTACTATTTAGAATAGCGATCGCCAGCTACATTCAGTAGTACTGAGCAATTGAGTGCTGAGTGCCCAGTACTACCCCATAGCGAAACGGGGGTATTGAAGCAAGGACGTATTTTTTCTCAGCATCAGTGTCCCTTTAAAAAATATTTGGCAAATTTTCATAAATAAATTTAGTTGCTCTCAAACCCTATGTGCTGAGTAAACGTACTCATTTCTAACTCAGCACTCTTCATTTCTTAATTATGATTCGGAGAATTTACCAATTATGCTGTATTTTACGATCGCAGCATCAGTATGCGCCATCGACATCAAAGCAAAAACAATTATTGGATATTAGTCAAAGTATCAGTTAGCTTGATCAAGATATTTGCGGTATTAAAATTTTAATCTTTAATTATTAGCTGCTAATTACAATGTATACACGTAATGACTATTTTATAGTTAAAAGTAAAACCAAGTATTTAACTAAGTAAAGCCTTGCCGATAGTTGAAACTTATACGGGTGAAATAACGTCTAATGTTGAGTTAAGTTATATTCGTTCGTCAGCTAGGTTCCGAAAAGTCAGATTTACCCAACCGATCTTTTGTAATGGTGTATTATCCTCACTACTCTAGCTAGATTTCTGTTCTCAGTTAAAAAACATAACTTCACAAAAAGTTTAAATTAACAGAATTGACGGAAATGCTTGATAGATATTGGTTTGGGGCACTTTGAATTTCCAAGGGAAGCATCAATATAGAAAATTCTGCATAAAGTTAGTCAATTTAGACGTAATAAAAATGGAATCACTGAGATGTTTTCATGAATTTCATGAAATCTGGGGCGGCTGCCAGTTAAACAATTAGGTTAGATGGGATGAATGGGGGTTGTGATGCAAACTTCAAAATTGAGTTTCGAGGAACGCAATCTCGCTATGACAAAGGATTTGGAAAAACTGGCTCTAGATTGGCAAAAGCGCTTGGCTGTAGAATGTCCAGAACAAACTGAAGCGACTCGGCGAAGTATTACTCTTTGGCTGCTTGGATCTGACTCAAAACGGTTTGATCTGTTTAACCCGAAAGAATTTGAGATTGCCAAGCAAGCAATGGAATATCGCTGGAGGATTTTACGTCAACGCTACTTAGGGTTAGGGCGAGAACGTGCTTATCGCAACTTGATAACCCGATTGGGGAGTTTAGCAACATTACGGAATAAAATTCAGACATGGGTTGCCCTGAGCCGCGATCGCCAGCGCAGTGTCATCGATGTGTTGCAAGAAGTATTACAAGAATTACTGCAAAACGACACTTACATGCAACAGCAAATGCTTGACATTGCCAAATATACAAGCGATCGGCGATTAGCCGATGCTTTGCTGTTTGCCAGCACAGAAGAATATTGTTTGCGCCCAGTACGCAATCAACCCCTATTGGCTTACCGTTTTGTCAATTACTTGCGCCGTACTCAACGTGGCGGCTTAACCCAAGTACCAAGCCGTGATTTGATTAGATTAGTCTCAGAAGAAGTTCTCACAGACGATAGCGACAATCGAGTTAACTTAGTCGATAGTCAGGCGATCGCAGAATATCAGGAAGCACAACAACTAGAAGAACAACAGGCGCTACGTCAGTCGGTACAAAGAGAATTTGAAAATTATTTACAAGAAAATCTGGGAATCGAGGCAGTAGAGTGGCTACGATTGTATCTCCAAGGTAAATCCCAAGAAGAAATTGCCAAGAGACTGAATAAACCAACTAAGGAAGTATACCGACTGCGAGAAAAAATTAGTTACCACGCTGTGCGCGTCTTTGCCCTCAAAGGTAAACCAGAACTCGTAGACAGTTGGCTCTCAATTTCCTTAGAAGAACATAACTTAGGGCTAACACAAAACCAATGGCAGCAACTTTATGAAATACTCACTCCTCTGGCGCGGCAGATCCTAGATTTACGGAGAGCAGGTAAATCAATAGAAGAAATAGCTCAACAATTAAAACTCAAAACCCACCAAGTGCTAGGCGAATGGACAAAAGTCTATCTTGCAGCCCAAGCTTTAAGAACCCAGGAGTAACCTGTAGTGAAGACGCGGGGACGGTAAGACGGGGGGATGGGGGAGATGAGGGAGCAGGGGAGCAGGGGAGCAGGGGAGCAGGGGAGCAGGGGAGAGTTCAATAATGTGCCAAGTTCAATCCCCTCTGCCCCTCTGCCCCTCCGCACCTCTGCCTCTTGTGCCCCATGCCCCATTCCCCACTCCCCACTCCCCAATTCCCAGTATTATCCCTAATCCTTTACCGAAAATTTATCTTATACTTACGTCTACTTAAGTAATAGATAATTGAATTTTTAACAATCAAACAAAGTATCTTTATTAACTACCCACTAAACTAGAGGGAAAATATTATATAAGCAATCACCGAGTAATCAAATCTATGTTGTCTTCAGAGGGCGAACTCACAAATACCACAGTCAATGGGCAACAGGTGCGAACCGCTACACAAAGTAAGTGGGAGCAAAAAGGCGAACGCGAGCAAATATTCCAGCTAATGGATAGTTTTTTGTCCTTTGAAGCTTGTCTTTACCACCAAATTTTGCCCTTCGGCTTAAAAGATAAAAAGCTCTTGCTAGGTATGGTTCATCCACAAGACATTGAGGCACTAGATTATGTTAGTCGCATTGCGTCTTATATGAATTGCACACTCATAACTGAGGCGATCGCAGCTGATGCTCACCGCAGAATATTATCAGCCTACCTCAACTACAAGAATAAATCCCAACTAGACGCTCAACAAGCGGATCACCAAATAACAGTTACCATTGCTGACAGGTTTATTGCCTCTGGTGAAACTTACTCTGAATCACAGCACTTACCAACATTCATAGGATCTGAGACATCCTCTAATGAGCATTCTTGGCAGCAGGTAGATTTGCCACTCCCAAATCTAGATAATCCCTCTCAAATTACTACCTTCTTGACTTCGGGAAATACTGAGCAACAAGGAGACGTTTCCGAAGCCGCACCAACAGAAAATTTACTGATTTTGCCAGTGGAAGTTCCCGAACTATTTAGTCCTGTGGAAGTGCTGGTAACACTACCACCCAAGAGATTACTAGAAGAATTACTAGGGCGAATTTTGGCAGGAGGAATTGGTCGGTTATATCTAGAAAGACAACCTTACGAAGGCAGAATACTATGGAGTAACAATGGAGTATTACAGTCTGTATTAGACAAACTGCCGCTCTCTGTTTTCCAAGGAGTACTTAATGAGTTAAAGCGGTTTGCTTCCCTACCTATTACCAAAGTTGCAGAACCAAAACAGGTAGAGAAAGAATGTTTGTATCAAAAAAACCGTTTGTTATTACGCTTGCGAGTTATGCCAGGAATCTATGGCGAAGAAGCTACACTCCAAGTCTTGCGCGGAGCAGCGTTAAAGTTTTATCAGCAACAACAATTGACGCGTTTAAGCCGCGATGCCTTAGGAATTTCTCAGCAACTAAGCTTCAAGTTGCATGAACTACAAGAACGCCTTTTTCTCAATCGCGGGCTTGACTCTCAGCAATTGGAGGCTTTAGTTACCCTGAATCAACTAGTCAAAAGTTTAGACCAACAGATCAAAAGACTAGCACTCGACAGCAATCCACCAACAAACAGCAAATCATAAGCCTATCAGTAAAACCGCTGATTTCGATCGCAATACATAATTGTTATGTTGTAATCGAACCCTGAACCGATGGATCTAAAAAAGTCAGAACAAATAAATATAAATCTTACGACCGTATTAATACGTAAGATTGTGATTAAAATAAACTTATAGGAACCAAGTTAATTTTCCGTTCTTGAATCCATATTCTTGCAAATATTTCATGCACACAGAGGTTTTTAGTGAACTTTTCCCCTTGATGAGTACAGCCAACCCCCAGACTTTGGAATGGCTGCTCAACGTTGCAATTGAACATGAATACCCAGCTGGGCGAGCTGTTGTCATGGAAGATGCTTGGGGTAATGCCGTTTATCTTGTGGTTTCTGGTTGGGTGAAAGTCCGACGTACCGTCGGGGAAGATTCAGTAGCTCTGGCAATTTTTGGTCGTGGTGATTTTTTTGGAGAAATGGCAATTTTGGATGAATCTCCCCGGTCAACCGATGTCATTGCCCTTTCACCTGTGAAGTTACTTAGCATCTCCAGAGAGCGTTTTATTCAAATATTGTTTAAAGACCCGCAATTACATCACCGCATGTTGCAATTGATGGTGCGACGATTACGGCAAATTAATCTGCGCTTGCAAATGCGGTCTTCACCCCCAGCCGTCAAACTCGCTCATACCTTAGTGACTTTAGGCGAAAGCTATGGTCAAGAATCAAACCAGGGAAGAGAAATTTTTAACATTCCCTTTAAAGATTTAGCAGAGGTGACAGAAATCGGCGTTGAAGAAACCACCAAAATCATGGAAAAGTTGCATGAAAAAGGGTGGATTAACATTGATAGCGCCAACAACATTACTTATCTCTTAAACTTCAAACAGCTGATGAACTTGGCGGGTAGAGTATAATTGCTAGGACTTACGCATTGACATAAAAGCAAAAATGGCAGATAGAGTTTTCAAAGCTTTTATCTAGGTTTTTCAATCATATTTTGGCGATCGCCAGCAATCAAAAGCAACCTCCAAAAGCCTGGAACAACGTATTTACCTTGATACACAAAATAGTTCTTTTGTACAGTGCGTAAGTCCTAATTGCTTTGTTTATAGCATTTCCCGTTCTAGTAAAGTACAACGTAGGGGCGCAAAGCTTTGCGCCCCTACAAATTTCTGTACCTCATTTGATTGGGAACCGCTATAATGCGATATCTGTACGAATAATATATTTCAGCCCTTTGAAAACCTTAGCTCCCTCATGAAGTATTGAATGGTTAAAAAGAACTGCCTTACCAAGTTGCGGGCTGATTTTAATTCCTCGTTGTGGAAAAACTGTTTCACCTCCTTGAAATTCGTCATTTAGGTAAACAACTAAGGCTAGGTTTGACCAGACATTACTTGAAATTTCTCGTGGAGCATCGCAATGGGGAGCGACAAAAAAATATTTATCCAAATCTGCCACTGACATAATCTCGCGTATATTCCTGTTTAGGATTGTTGAAAATCTGCTCTGTGAAGTCATATTCCACCAGATATCCCATTTTTGAGCCGCTTTCTGTTGCCTGTGCATTGAAAAAGGCTGTCATATCTGAAACCCGCGCAGCCTGCTGCATATTATGGGTAACGATAATAATGGTATATTGTGACTTTAGTTCTTGGAGTAACTCTTCAACTCGCAAAGTCGAAATTGGGTCAAGGGCTGAACAGGGTTCATCCATTAGCAGTACTTCTGGCTGAATTGCTAAAGCACGAGCAATACACAACCGCTGCTGTTGTCCGCCAGATATAGATAGACCACTTTGTTTGAGTTTGTGCTTCACTTCATCCCACAAAGCAGCTTGTCGCAAACTCCGCTCTACCAATTCATCCATGTCACCTTTATAACCATTAATCCTGGCTCCAAAGGCGATATTTTCATAAATTGATTTTGGGAAAGGATTCGGCTTTTGAAACACCATACCGATTCGGCGGCGCAGTTCTACTGTGTCAATTCTTTTGTCATAAATATCGGTTTCACCAAAAGTAATTCTTCCTTCAATATGTGCGCCGGGAATCAAGTCATTTAAACGATTAAAACATCTTAGTACAGTACTTTTACCACATCCAGAAGGACCAATAAAGGCTGTAATTTTGTTTTTGCCAATGTTTAGGTTAACATCACGAACTGCTTTGAAATTACCGTAGAAAACAGATAATTGTTCAGCTTGCAATATACTCTCAGATGTAGCGGTTGTCGAGTTTAATACCATAAAAAACTTCAGGTAAGTACTGAAAATGTGCTTGATTATTTAGCGAGACTGCTGGAGTTTATTGCGTAAATATATTGCTGAGGAATTCATCAAAAGCAGCACAATCATCAAAACGATAATGCCAGCAGCAGCATTCTGGTGAAAATCTGTTTGAGGACGAGAAACCCAGTCAAAAATTTGAATTGGCAGTGCTGTGAAAGAACTTTGCAAACCTTTTAAAGAAACCTCAGGTAAGAAAGTAATGAACCCAACAGCCCCAATTACAATCAACGGAGCCGTTTCACCGATCGCTCTTGAAAGTGCCAAAATTGTACCAGTCAGGATACCTGGCAAAGCGATGGGAAAAATTTGTTCTCGAATGATTTGCCACCTGTTGGCACCAAGGGCAAAACCCGCTTGCCGCAAACTATCGGGAACAGCACGCAGCGCTTCACGAGTGGTAATGATGATGATTGGTAGAATCAATAAACTCAAGGTTAAAGCACCAGCTAGCACGGTGCGTCCTTTAGTAATTGGTTCGAGTACTCGCACAAAAATTTGCAAACCCAACAAGCCATAAATAATAGATGGCACTGCGGCTAAGTTTGCAATGTTGATTTCAATTAACCGAGTAAACCAGTTGTCTTCGGCATATTCTTCCAAAAATATGCCTGCACCTACTCCTAAGGGAAAGGAGATTACAGCCGTTATTACCAATAGCCAAATAGTACCAACTAAGGGAGCTAATATCCCAGCCGAGGAAGCACGGCGAGAAGAAAAACTGGTCATAAAAGACCAATCCAAACGTCCAAGACCATCAGCTAAAACGTCAATGAGCAAAATAACTAACACCAGCAAGGCAAATGAAGTTGAAACCCAAGTGGCGATCGCAAAAATTTTGTCGAGGTTATAGCGCTTATCGATAGACAGATCAAAGTTCCGATTTGCGCCAGAGTCAAACTGATTTTTAGATTGAATATTACTCTTTGTCATTCGTATTTCTCCCGGAAGCGGCGAACAAACCAGTAACTAAAAATATTCAGTGCCAAGGTGATGAGAAATAATGTCATGCCCACTGAAAAAATAGTTTTATAAGCCAGTGAACCTGCTGGTGTGTCTCCTTTACTGACTTGGACAATGTATGCTGTCATTGTCTGAATTGGCACTAGCGGATTCAAGCCCAACTGAGGATTTTGACCGGCGGCGATGGTAACAATCATTGTTTCGCCAATGGCGCGGGAAATCGCCAAGATGAAAGAAGCTACTATGCCAGATAAAGCTGCTGGTAATACCACTGAAACAATTGTTTCTCGCTTCGTTGATCCCAAGGCGTAAGCGCCTTCTCGCAAACTACGCGGAACCGAATAAAGAGCGTCTTCACTCAGAGAAGCTACCAGAGGAATAATTGAAATTCCCAATACTAAACCCGCACTCAAAGCATTAAATCCCTGTATACCAGGGATGAATCCTTGTAGAAAGGGTGTAACTGTCAACAGTGCAAAGTAACCAAAAACAACAGTCGGCACCCCTGCCAAAATTTCTAGGGCTGGCTTGAGCCATTTGCGAAGCTTAGCTGGAGCATACTCACTCAAGCAGATAGCTGCTAATAATCCCAGTGGTAATGCTACTGCGATCGCAATTACAGATATCAGCAGTGTGGCGCTAATTAGCACCATCACTCCAAACTGCTTATTGGCAAACAATGGTGTCCATTGTGTGTCTGTTAAAAACCGCCAAATGGGGACTTCGGCAAAAAATGATACTGTCTCAAAAATTAGTGTTAAAACAATACCAATCGTCGTCGCCACGGAGACAAACGCGAACAAGGCAAACAAGCTTTTGACGCCAATTTCAACCCGCTTACTCAAAGCCCGATTAGGCTGCCATAAGTTGGAATTACTTGGTTGATTAGATAACGGGTTGGAAGCCATTCGGGGACAACCTCATAGATGAAAACTTCCTTTGTGTATACACAATGCTAGTTTGGAAAAATTGCCCTTGGGCTGGAAATAAAGCTTAATTTTCAATCCCAGTAAACCTACAATTAAGTTTGGTTGGCGTAAATTTTTTGAAAATTGGGTATTTCCAGGTACCAGGGCTGAGCCTTAGGGCTACTCTTACTTTTCTTGTTTAAGAAGATCTTTGAGAGTGACACCGACCTGAGAACCTTTACCCTCAAAAACCGAACCTACTTTCCCACTATTGAAGCGTGCTTGAACTTCAGTGAGTAGGTCGCTAGGTAAAGGCACATAGCCCACTTCTGTAACTAGCTTTTGGTTTGCTGGAGCATAGTTGAAATCAACAAAAGCCTTGACATCAGGACGCGTTGCCACAGTTTTCTTGACGTAGATAAACTCTGGGCGAGAAAGCGGCTGATAAGTACCATCACCGATGGTTTGTGGACTAGGCTCAACACAGCCTTTACCACCATCAATGGCAACCAGCTTTAACTTCTCTTTGTTGTTTTCGTAATAGGCATAGCCAAAGAAGCCCAATCCGCCTTTGTCAGCGCTCACACCTTGTACCAAGGTATTATCATCTTCACTAGCAGTGTAGTCTCCCCGGCTTTCGCCTTCCTTGCCCACAATTGCCTGGGTGAAATAGTCGTAAGTACCCGAATCAGTTCCAGGACCGTACAAACCTATTTTGTCAGCAGGGAATTTCGGGTTAATCTGGTTCCATTGGGTGACTTTGCCTTGAGCAGATGTCTCCCACATTTTCTTGAGTTCATCAACTTTGAGGCACTGAACAAAGTTATTTTGGGGACTAACCACTACTGAGAGACCATCGTAAGCAATGGGGAGTTCAATGTACTCGATATTGCCTTTTTTACAGAGTTCTACTTCTTCTGGCTTAATGGGGCGGGAAGCATTAGAAATATCAGTTTCACCCGCGCAAAACTTTTTGAAACCGCCGCCTGTACCAGAGGAAGCGACAGTCACTTTTACCCCAGGATTCGCCTTTTGAAACTCTTCTGCCATCGCCTCAGAAATAGGATAGACGGTACTAGAACCATCCACCTTGACTGTTCCGGATAAACTTGATCCGGTTGCTGTATTGGTGGCTGGGGTAGCGCCGCCTTCAGCTGCTGGGCTAGAGTTGTTAGAAGCCTGATTGTTTTCGCCGCCGCAAGAGCTAATACCAATTGCCAAAGCAACTAGGGGAGCAACCAACCGCACCTTTGAAGAGAACATAAGGATCTTTATAGATGATGCTATGGATTAACAGTATGAACATTAGCATTGAAGAGTAACAGAAAAGTTAACAATCGGTTAAGTCAACCCTAATACATACTCATAACCACTAAACATTAAAGTCAGTAAAGGCACATATTTATATCAGTAATAATCTAGCATGTGATCTAAATTATACTACTATCTTCCACTGAATTAACTAAAATATATTTTATTTGGGTACGTTTAAAATATTTTTTAGAATCTCCATATTCTTAAATTAATTTACGGCTATATATTAACAACCAAATATCAATCAAGATTCAAGTTTGATCTCAGGTATTCTACTGAGAGATTGGAAGCCCCACATGGTCTTTGGACTCTGCAAAGAGCTACAGGCAAAGCCAAGGTGGGAAACTTCATATATTAATGTTTATACTGGTTGCTATTGGTTTTCCCTTTTGCCTTTCCCTGGTTGCCTGATAAATGTTTGCTGCTTCCAACCAATTACTATGGTCAATGATTGGCTTACTCCTGACAATGGGTGGCACTTTCCTAGAAGCTTATGGCATAACTTCACCTTGGAGTTGGAGTAAGCACGGAATTCAGACTTTTTCTTTAGGTGTAACTTTTCAAACAGGTGCAGTACTACTGGTGGGTTGTTTAGGAGGCAAAAATGCCGGCGCGCTCTCGCAAATTGCCTATTTAGTCATGGGGTTAACCTTATTACCAGTATTTGCGGATGGTGGTGGTATCGGCTATGTCAAACTATCTCAGTTTGGCTATTTGCTAGGCTTTATTCCTGGAGCTTGGATTTGTGGCTTGTTTGCCTTTAAAGCTAGACCTCGACTAGAAACCCTAGCTTTTAGTTGCATCTGTGGGTTGTTAACTCTCCACCTATGCGGTATTACTTATTTGATTATTAGCTATCTTTTTCAGTGGAAAGGCACAGAAAATCTACCTTTGATGCAAGCAATTCTTAGATATTCTTGGTTTGCACTACCAGGGCAACTAACTGTAGTCTGTGCCGTCACTGTAATAGCATATGTATTGCGTCACTTAATGTTTTATTAGTTCATTGTCATTTGTCCTTTGTACTCTCTTACAAAGTTCTGATGCCTCCAGCAAGCCACCCTCCGGGCGTCTACGCCGGAAGCCAGCGCACCCTGCGGGATCTTGCTACAGACTTTGCGCTTTGTCAAAAACTCATGACCAATGACCAATGACCAATGACCAATGACCAATGACTAATTTGCCATGCGTTTAAAAAATCGCCTTTTCTGGATTGCTGCCTTCGTAGCTTTTTTCCTAGACCAAATAACAAAATACTGGGTGGTGCAAACCTTCAGCTTGGAGCAAACAGTACCACTCTTACCTGGGATATTTCACTTAACTTATGTCACTAACACTGGTGCGGCTTTTAGTCTGTTAAGTGGGAAAGTAGAATGGTTGCGCTGGTTATCTTTAGGGGTGAGTTTAGTATTGATCGGACTGGCCTTGTTTGGCCCAACATTAAATCTGTGGGATCAGCTAGGGTACGGCTTGATTTTAGGTGGAGCTATGGGCAATGGTATCGATCGCTTTGTTTTAGGCTATGTAGTTGATTTTCTAGATTTTCGCCTGATTAACTTTGCTGTATTTAATGTCGCAGATTCATTTATTAGTATCGGTATTGTTTGCTTGCTAATTGCCTCATTCCAAAAAACACCGACTTCAACTGGCTGGCCGGATTAAACTATTAAGCCTGGGATGATTCATCCCAGGCTATTGAGCGTTCAAACCCTTTGTCAGTCATATATGCAAAGACTTGATCTTGAGGTTTGAATCATTTAGATTTCTAACTTACACCAGCCGCTACAACTGGTGTAATAGTCAAGATCCAGAGCGATCGCTGACGGCAAATTCATAGTTCGGATTATGCCGCAGCTTTGAATTTAGTTACCTGTGGTAGGAGTAGTTGGCGAGCTAGAATCTGGAACTGAACTAGGAGAACTGGGAGTTGGTTCAGGAGCGCCAGACTCAGGAGGGGTAACGCTTCCTGGTGCTGGAGTCATATTGCTAGGAGCGCCAGACTCAGGAGGGATAATGCTTCCTGGTGCTGGAGTCATATTGCTAGGAGCGCCAGACTCAGGAGGAGTAATGCTTCCTGGTGCTGGAGTCATATTGCTAGGAGCGCCAGACTCAGGAGGAGTAACGCTTCCTGGTGCTGGAGTTATGTTTGTGTTATCAGGAGTGCCAGATTCGGGAGGAGTAACACTTCCTGGTGTGGTTGTGCTATCAGGAGTGGTGGTTTCTGATGGCGTGGTTTCTGCTGGGACTGTAGTGCTACCAGGAGCAGTAGGCGTGACTGCTGTACCACCAGCACAGCGGGAGTTAAGAGGGAAATACTCGCACAGAATTTTCATCCCTTCTGGCGACATCTTGATTTCCGTTGGTGAACTAGTGGAGGAGTCGCTACTGGATTGGGCTATGGGGGATTTACTGGATTGGGCTACAGCAATATTAGTGGTAAGTGCCAAAGATAGGGCTGTACCAATCAGGGTCAGAGATTTTCCCATCATTCTGAAATTAACCTCAACGGAACACTCGCACCATTAAAACAGACAATAAAATTTAGAAAATCCTCCTAAAAGAGGATATTGAGGTTTGTTTCAAAATATGTTGATATGTAAAATTAGTAAAAATTAAATATGTTGTTTATCAAACATATAGTGTAAAAGAATACAAATTTATGAATACTGCTCGTAGTTATTTCAATCGCAAAACTCTATTAAATAAGCATTTGAGAGTGGATCAACGAAATAATATGTTGGTAAAAAAGCAATAAAAATCACAATTTATTTTTAGTTGTGTAATATATTTAGGTATAAAATGCATCTAAAAAATCATCTAGCCAACTTATGCTTTGGCTTATGAGTAAAATGATGGAAGATTAACATCTAAGTTGTAGTTCGCCCGATTCTTCACCCAAAAGTGTGATGTGAATAGCCGATGAGTTCTCCCCAACCCCCTCACAAGCCACAAACGTTACTAGGTCAGCTGACTCAAGCAGTACATACGATTCAAGCTAGGGTCGATTTTTCCAAGTTGGCGCTCAAGCCTAATGCCAAAGTACCGGAACTCTGGGTGCAGGATGCGGGGGCGGATAAAGCAGAGGTATATCCACTGTTGGGCGATCGCTATATTCTCGGTCGTAGCTCCAAATCCTGCGATATCGTCATCCGTAACCCTGTTGTCAGCCAAATTCACCTGTCGCTATCGCGCAATTCTACTCAGCGCACACCAGTTTTCATCATCAAAGACGAAAACTCCACCAATGGCATCTATCGTGGCAAGCGTCGTGTCAACTCTCTGGAATTGCGTCACGGCGATATTCTCACCTTGGGACCACCAGAACTCGCCGCTTCTGTGCGATTGCAATACGTCGATCCACCGCCTTGGTATATCAAAGCTGCAACTTGGACAGGTTATGGCATCGGCGGTGTCAGCGCCCTGTTCGCCCTAGTAATTGGGGTCGAATGGCTGAAATTTTCAGTCAGACCCCTGCCTACAACTACACGTGCCCCAGTAGTTGTTTATGCCCGTGATGGCACTACCCCCCTGAGAGAGCCTCGCACTACCTCTCACGTAGACATGAAGCGATTAGAGGAATTCGGTCCTTATTTACCTGCTGCCGCGGTCGCTTCCGAAGATAGCCGTTATTATTGGCATTTTGGGGTTGACCCCTTGGGAATCCTGCGAGCCGTGCTGATTAATAGCCGCAGTGGAGATGTCCAGCAAGGAGCCAGCACTGTTACCCAGCAAGTTGCCCGCAGTTTGTTCCGCGATTATGTAGGCAGACAGGACACTCTGGGACGTAAATTGCGGGAGGCGATCGTCGCCCTGAAACTAGAGACGTTTTACAGCAAAGATGAAATTTTGCTGATGTACTTAAACCGGGTTTTTTTGGGGGCTGATACCTCTGGGTTTGAGGATGCAGCCAGATATTACTTTGAAAAACCAGCTAAAGATTTAAGTTTAGCGGAAGCTGCAACACTGGTGGGAATTTTACCAGCCCCCAACGCTTTCGATTTTTGTGGGGATGGACCAAATAAGCTCGAAACTGCTGAATACCGGAATCGTGTGATTAAGCGGTTGCTGGAGATGGGCAAAATCAAACCAGAGGAGGCGAATCGAGCCAGACGTTCCACCGTTCAAGTTAGTCCAAAAGTTTGCGAACAGCAAGCCAAAACCATCGCTCCTTATTTTTACAATTACGTTTTCTCTGAGTTGGAATCAATCTTGGGGGAGGGAGCAGCAAGAGAAGGAAACTATATTATTGAAACCAGGCTCGATCCAGCCATCCAAAAGCAAGCAGAAGACGCATTGAATAATTCAGTAAATAGGGCTGGTGGAACTTTTAACTTTTCTCAAGGGGCAGTAGTGACTCTTGACTCTAGTACTGGTAGTATCTTGGCAATGGTTGGGGGAACTGATTACAGAAAAAGTCAGTTCAATCGGGCAACTCAAGCTAAAAGACAACCGGGTTCCACCTTCAAAATCTTTGCTTATACCGCCGCTATCCAACAGGGGATTCCAGAATCAAAAAGTTATTCTTGCGCTCCTTTAACTTGGCAAGGCTTTACTTACAAACCCTGTCGTGCTGGTGCAGATACTAGTTTAGATATTGCCACGGGGCTAGCTCTTTCAGAAAATCCCATCGCTTTGCGAGTTGCTAGAGAAGTTGGCTTAGATAAAGTAGTATCTATGGCTAGGCGTTTGGGGGTAAAATCCTCACTCGATCCGGTTCCTGGCTTGGTATTAGGTCAAAGTGTAGTTAATGTTTTGGAAATGACTGGTGCTTTTGGTGCCATTGGCAATCGCGGAGTGTGGAATCCTCCCCATGCTATTAGTCGGATTTTAGATAGCGGGGATTGCAGCGATCGCAACGATCTCAAAACTTGCCGTGTAATCTACTCCTTTGACCAAGATCCAGACGCCAACAAACGAGTATTGCAAAATGGTGTCGCTGATGAAATGACTAGCTTAATGCGCGGTGTAGTCACCAGAGGCACTGGTCGCAGTGCCGCCATTGGACTAGGGGAAGCTGGTAAAACAGGCACCACTGATAAAAACGTCGATCTATGGTTCATAGGTTTTATTCCCAGTCGGCGGCTTGTAACTGGCGTTTGGTTGGGAAACGACAACAATTCCCCTACATCTGGTAGCAGCGCTCAAGCAGCTCAGTTGTGGGGAAACTATATGCGGCGAATTACAAGGTGATGGTTAAGAGTTAAGAGTTAGGAATTAAGAGTTAAGAGTTAGGAATTAAGAGTTAGGAGTTAAGAATTTCTCATAACTTCTAACTCCTCACTCCTAACTCCTCACTTACTACTGCTGATATCCCTGCCAAGGAGTGATTTCCAATTTGCCACTAGGTTTGAATATCACTTGAAAGTGAGCAAGAGGTTCTTTGTTATTGGGGGGTGCCGCGTTGGAACCGTAGATGGCATTGAACATCTGGGGAAGAGGTGTTTCCCGAAAATAGTCAAAGGCGACTTGGTTTAAGGGTTCATAGTCAGCAATTACACCATCTTTGTTGACTGCTACCCGATATTTTAAATCTCGGTTAAAGGTGGGGGCGCCACTCCAAGCTTGACGAACTGTATTATAAAGTTTTTCATTTAAACCTTTGACTATATTAGAGTCAGTAATTTTTGCACCTACCACCTCTGGCGTTCTGGCATATCCCCGCCAAGGGCTGACTTGTAGGACACCGCCTGTAGTAAATACTACTCGGAATTGAGCGATGGGTTCATTGGAAATGGGAGCGCGGTTAGCTGGATTGTAAAGCAGGTTAGGCAGAGGAGTTTGCCCTACTCCTTGATTTGCCTCTTGATTCACCGCTTTATAACCAACGATCGCTCCATCCGCAGCTACACCTAAACGATAGATCAAATCCTGTTGCAATCGTGAGCGATTAGTCCAAGCTGGATGAATTTGATTATACACTTGGCGATTTAATGCACGCAGTTGGGATGGATCGGTAATTTCTGGAACTGTACTTAAAAGTGCTTCTAAATCTTTAACTGCTGGTTTGGTAGTAGCCGCAGGTGTTGGTGTGGGAGTTGCAGCAGCTATGGGTGTTGCTGCTGATGTGGGAGTTGGAGCCGCTGATGCTGAAGGAGCGAGGTTCTTAGTTGTTGAGGTAGTTTGCTCGTCTGGCTTGGGCTGCGGTGGACGCATTTGCGGAGGTGGAATCAAGTTAAAAGCGATCGCTGCTACTGCTAAACTTGATACTCCCACAGCAGCTGGAACTGCCTGCTTGATTAAAGCTTGACTAGCACCGCCATAGCGTCTGGTAACTGGTTGGAGTTCTAAGGAAAGTTCTGGTAAAGTTTGGGTATCAGCGAAAAACTGATCTACTGCTTCCACCAAATCAAACAACTGCACTGTACTCAAATCAATTTCAAGAGGCGGACGCTTAGAGTGGCTTGGGCTAGACTCGAAACCATCTGGTGCGCCTTCTGAATGCACAATTAACCGGTGTCGGTTGCTATTAATTTTCTGAAACTCTACTAGCTCAGACTCATGATTGTGGGCTTGCGGGTTGGGTACATTACTTAAAAATTCTTGGGCATAGCCACTAACCGCCCTCACCAAACTTTCAAAAAACTCCCGCCCTCCAGTAAGAGGTTGATTATATCCAGATAAATAACATTCTGCATTTACCAATATTGATAATTCTGGGCGCAGTTCTTGGAAGTGTGCAGCCCTAGTGACATCACTTAACCCTTCTAAAAGCAGTGTACAATTAGGTAAACTGTACTTACGTTGAATATTCATCCTACTTCACCGTCAAAAAGACTAATCCAAAACCGCTGCATTCCAGCGGTACCAGTACAAAACAATAATTGTCCTAACAAATTTATAGCTAGCTCATCTAATTTTTCATCAGAACTTAATGCCAGTACACCAGAACGTCGAGCATTCATCCGGCTTTTAAAATGCGCTCTAAACCGCTCTAGGTAATTAGATAGCCGCAAATTCTGTTCTAGGGGAATCTGCTTTTCTTCCATTTGTTGACATATCATTAATAGCTGGCGGATGACAACAGTTAAACGCCGCGCTATGTAACAAGCAATAACTACCAAAGCTTTGGCTTCCATAATAGTTAGGGGGCGGCGGATGTGCGCTCTGCGTAGCGGATTAGAGCTACGCATCCGCCATAAATTCACCCGATCTTTGACAATTCCTTTAAGATCCAACTCTTGAGCAAAAGCCAGGATTGCTTCAGAACCACCAAGCTCTAAAGCTTCAATAGCCAGTAAAATCAGGTCAATTTGCAACCGGGTTCTTCGAGGGCATGTTTGTCCGGCGATCGCAGGATCTGGTAAAGTGTCCAGAATCATCGGCAGTGAATCTTGAGTTGGACTTTTCAACGGCGTTAAACTTGCGGAAACATTCATTCTATAAATACCTTGTGCGCTTCTGACAGACTAGGTAAAACAAATTTAAGATAAGTAGCCAAGACTTGAACATTAGACTTGTGGCAGTAGTCATGACTACCTGATATATACATTACTTAACTCTTTCTACTCAAAGGATTCCCTATATTGAATTCAAAACTTTAAAACATAACTTAATTCACCTCTTTTATTAGTGCTATACCTTTTCTAGCTTGATTTAGATTCTACTTATCGTCAATCAAGGTCAAGCTTTAGCCTCCATGCCCAGCGTATGACATTATAGTGTACGATTTTTCAGGTATCTGGAATTGGGCATTGGGCATTGCGAGTGCTGAGTTAAGAGTTATTCTCCCCCCGCTCCCCCTGCTTCCCATCCCCCATTCCTGATTCCCGATGCCCCATGCCCCATGCCCCATGCCCCATTCCCTATTCCCTTAACCCCATTTTATGGATTTGAAGTCTCTGATTCGTGACATCCCAGATTTCCCCAAACCTGGAATTTTATTTCGGGATATTACTACCCTACTGCGCGATCCACAGGGATTGCGCTATACTATTGACTTTTTAACACAAAAATGCATTGAAGCTGAGATGACAGTGGATTACGTCATTGGTATGGAATCCAGGGGATTCATTTTTGGCTCACCTGTGGCTTATAAACTCGGAGCTGGTTTTATTCCCGTCCGCAAAAAAGGTAAATTACCATCAGCAGTTCACTCAATTGAGTATCAACTAGAGTATGGTACAGATTGCCTAGAAGTCCATCAAGATGCTTTATACGAAGGTAGCCGAGTTTTGATTGTGGACGATTTGATTGCCACTGGTGGAACTGCGAGTGCAACAGCAAACTTAGTGCAGAAGATTGGCTGCGAACTAGTAGGGTTTGGGTTTATTATCGAACTACGAGATTTAGAAGGGCGCAGACATTTGCCAAATGTGCCGATTATTTCTTTGGTGGAATATTAATGTCACTAGTCAGTTGTCATTTGTCATTGGTCATTTGTCATTAGTTATTCGCCGTGTCCCCACTCCCTCTGCTCCCCTGCTTCATTGGCCATGAAGGATTATGTAACTGGCAACCAACGACTAACAAAATGTTATGGCATCTACAGCAAAAATTTCTTTAGCAACGGGTTGGGATTGGCTGATTAGGCTAGTCACAAGTGAAACTTTTATATACGTAATGAAGCGGCTGTTGCAAGCATTACTGACTTTGTTTTTGGCGTCGGCGCTGTCGTTTTTGGTTATGCAACTCGCTCCGGGAGATTTTGTCACTCAATTAGAAGCAGATCCCAAAAAATCTAGAGACCAAATTAAGGCCTTACGGGAATTTTGGGGCTTAAATAAGTCCTGGGTAGAACAATTTTGGCTTTGGTTGTGGAATATTGTCTCGAAAGGCGACTTTGGGCCGAGTTTTTCTTATAAACGCTCAGTAGTATCGCTGTTGTGGGAACGAGTACCGGCAACTTTGCTGTTAGCGATCGCTTCTTTGATTGTAACCTGGGCGATCGCCATTCCCTTGGGCATCATCGCTGCCATCAAGCAAAATCGTTGGGCTGACCGCGTTTTACAAGTCATTAGTTACGCTGGACAAGGATTTCCCAGTTTCATCACCGTTTTAGTGCTGCTTTTCTTCGCTCAAATCACCTCGCCGTTGTTCCCGGTAGGTGGTATGACTAGCATCAATCACTCGGAACTCAATTGGTTTGGCAAAATCGTCGATGTTGGTTGGCACATGATTTTACCCACCATCGCCCTCTCAATTACTAGTTTTGCTGGTTTACAGCGCATCACTCGCGGCGAATTATTAGATGTTCTGCGTCAAGATTACATCCAAACAGCTCGTGCTAAGGGACTACCGGAAAATCGGGTAATATATGTTCATGCTCTCCGCAACGCCATAAACCCTCTAATTACTCTATTGGGCTTCGAGTTAGCTAGTTTATTAAGCGGTGCATTCATAGCCGAACAATTCTTCAACTGGCCTGGTTTAGGAAGATTGACTTTACAAGCTGTAATGTCTCAAGATTTATATTTAGTCATGGCCAGTTTAGTGATGAGTGCAGTTTTGCTAATTATTGGTAACTTAATTGCTGACTTAATGCTGAAAGTTGCCGACCCACGTATTCGTTTAGAAAATCTGAATTAGTCATTGGGTATTGGGCATTGGGCATTGGGCATCGGGCATTGGGCATTGGTTATTCTCCCTCATCTCCCTCATCTCCCTCATCTCCCTCATCTCCCTCATCTCCCTCATCTCCCTCATCTCCATGTTGTCCGAAGTCTATTACCTGGTACGTTCAAAAAGTGATGGTCGTTACCTGACAGCTCGTCCCAATGCTGAAGCATCAGGTTATCTGTTATTGTTTCGGGAAAACTTTGATGCTCTTAGTTATCTCAACACCCATGCAGGAGAGGTGGCAAATCGTTTTGCGATAGAATCAATTGCTGGTACACAGTTAGGAAGTTTGCTCAAACGCTGGGGTTTTATTGGTGTGGGCATTGTCACTGACCCGTTATTGCCGAAAGTCGAGTTTTTACAACATAGTTGAAAACTAGTTTGCTTCTGCTGTTTCAGCTAAATAAAGAGGCGATCGCACAAGTAAAATTAGGCAATATCGGTGAATTTAGTTCGTCACCATTGAACAACGTCGCAACTAACTTTAAAGCCCCTTGTTCGCGTCGATAAACTTCCACTTGTTGCTTGTGCCAGTCCACAATCCAATATTCTCTCACTCCCCGTGAAGAGTAGAGCTTCAGTTTCAGTTCCCTATCCCGCTTTTCGTTCTCACTACCAACAGATAGTACTTCTACCACTAGTTCTGGGGCACCAGTCAAATGCCCCGCCTCGTCTAAAAGTAACGGCAATCTCTCATTACTAACCCAGACAACATCAGGAATCACATTATCATTCTCGCCAAAAATTACTCCTGGAGCAGGTACAACCTGTCCCAATGAAGTAGCTTGTGACCAGGTATCTAAAGGAGTAATAATCCTAGTACAGGCTTTTTGATGATTCCAGTGAGGCGCTCTAGTCACAAACAATTCTCCGTCGATAATCTCATAGCGGTTTCCGTTATCTGGAAACAATTCTAAGTCGGCGGTTGTCCAGCGCACTCTCTCAGATATCGGCTGGTTCATAAATCATTATTTGTTAAGGTATTTACCTATTTTAGCTAGATGAGGCATTGGGCATGGGGAGATGAGGGAGATGCGGTTCGGCTCCGCTCACCGACCGGGAGATGTGGTTCGACTTCGCTCACCAACCGGGAGATGCGGTTCGGCTCCGCTCACCGACCGGGAGATGAGGGAGACAAGGAGAATAATTCCCAACTCCCAACTCCCAACTCCCAACTCCTAACTCCTAACTCCTAACTCCTAACTCCCCACTCCCTCAATCCTCTACACCACTACCTTTTCTTTTTCTAAGATCAACTTAGAACGCTTCACCTGTTCAGGAATCGCTACTGGATAATCTCCTGTAAAACAGGCAGAACAAAAACTATTAGTGTCTTCTCCTGTCGCTGTTAGCATTCCGTCCCAGCTGAGATAAGCAAGGCTATCTACTTCCAGTTGCTTGGCAATTTCTTCTACTGATTTAGTAGCAGCAATTAGCTGATCTTGAGAATCGGTATCGATGCCATAGAAACAAGGATGAGTCACTGGCGGAGAAGAAATTCGCATATGTACTTCCACTGCACCCGCCTCACGCAAAGTTTTAACCAGTTTCCGGCTGGTAGTACCGCGCACAATTGAGTCATCTACGATGATCACTCTTTTACCAACCAGCACATCTTTGAGGGGGTTGAGTTTCATCTTCAGGCCTGACTCGCGCATGGTTTGGGTTGGTTGAATAAAGGTTCGCCCGACGTAGCGATTTTTAATCAGTCCTTCCATGTAAAGGACACCAGAAGCTTGGGAAAATCCAATGGCAGCAGGGATGCCAGAATCAGGAACACCAAAGACAATATCGGCTTCTACAGCAGATTCTTTAGCTAGTTGCCTCCCTAATCGCATCCGGTAGCTGTACAAACTCTCGTTGTGCATGACGCTATCGGGGCGGGCAAAGTAGATCATCTCGAAGATACACAATTTTCGCTGGGGCTGTTGACTCCAGTGATAGGAAGCCAAACCTTCTTCGGTAATCCAAACTAATTCACCTGGTTCTACATCCCGCAGGTATTCGGCTCCAATAATGTCTAAACCACAGGTTTCCGATGCCAAAACGTAACGGATGGGATTACCTGGCAAAGTACCGATGACTAAGGGGCGAATGCCATTGGGGTCGCGCACGCCCATAACGCCAACGGGAGTACCAATAACTAAACTAAAGGCTCCTTGACAACGCTGAAACGCCTCAATTGCACCTTCTAGCCAATCTGCACCCGCATCGATCGCTTGGGCGATCGCAAAAGCGATCATTTCTGAGTCTGTTGTTGTGATTAGGTTGTATTTGTTCTCCAGCAACTCTTGGCGCAATTGCACTGTATTGACTAAATTACCATTATGTGCTAGGGCTATTGAACCTAAGCGAGTTTCAATGACAGCGGGTTGGGCGTTAACTCTGCGGCTAGAACCTGTAGTGGAATAACGAGTGTGACCAACAGCAAGGCTACCAGGTAACTGTTCCAAGATCGATTCGTTGAAGACTTGAGATACTAAGCCCATATCTTTGTGGAGGTGGACTTTCGTACCCTCAAAGGTAGCAATACCAGCTGATTCTTGACCCCGATGCTGGAGGGCATACAATCCAAAGTAGCTTAGTTTAGCAACGTTTTCTCCTGGCGCATAAATACCGAAAACACCGCAAGCTTCTTCTGGCTTGTCGGGATAATTTTCATAACTATCGATTGGGTTGTTTGTCTGGTCGGGGTATTCATCCGAAGTGACAGAATGAATAGAAATCATGCTAGCTTTGCTCCTGGTGGGGGGTCAATCAACTTTGGATTTTAGAATTGCGATCGCGTAACGTTAGCGAGAAACGACCATCGAAACGAGCTTCTTTTGGATTGACCGCACCCCAGAAGGAATGCGGCTTGAAAATTTGAGATTTGTTGAACCTGCTAAAGACCGACGATCGATGAGCCAGAAAAATTACTTTCAATCAGTCTTGGAAAGTTCTGATCCAAGGAAGCCTTAGGTCAGACTTTCTGCAAAATCTAAAATCTAAAACTTGGTAGTCGAGTCACTGGGATTATGTCGATAGATAGTTGCAGAGTTCTTAATAAATCTTTAACCATCCATTAAAACAGTACCGTAATTTTGTTCACAAAGGTTAATAATTTGTAAGTTAAGAGTGAGGAGTGAGGAGTTAGGAGTGAGGAGTTAGGAGTTAGGAGTTAGGAGTTAGGAGTTAGGCTTTTTATTCTTAACTCCTGACTCTCAACTCCTAACTTTTCTAATTGCATTGCTCACTTCTTCAACTGGGGGTAGTGGTCTGGATGGCGAGACGCCTGACGATCGCCTGGGAATAACGATCGCTCATATGTTCAATATTAACTTTGATTAAGGCTTGGTTGTCAGTGGTTAAAACCCCCAAACCCGCCTCGAAATTACCGACTATACCCAGTTTTTGCCACTCTTGACCCAAATGTTCCTGTAAGTATGATTCCCAAATTTCTTGTTGTTCTGGTGCTATGGAAACTAAAATTCTGCTGCCACCTTCGGCAAAAAGTACCTCATCGAGCCGTTGTGACTGGTTTGATGCTATTTCTAAGTTGATTTGGGCACCAAGGTTGCCAGAAATGCAACATTCTGCTATGGCGATCGCTATTCCTCCCTCAGCAGAATCGTGGGCTGAATGTACCCAACCATTACGAATTCCATCACGACAAACTTTCTGTACGCGACGTTCCAAGTCAAAATCTACCCGTGGCGGTTTTCCAGCAACAGTACCGTGGATGGTGGCTAAATACTCAGATGCTCCCAAGCTGAGTTGGGATGCTAAAGGCAATCCCAGAAGATAAATCACATCGCCTGCTGCTTGCCAACCTTGACCACAAATTTTGGTGATATCGGGAATCAACCCCACCATACCCACAACAGGAGTCGGATAAATTGGTTGGGGAGTCCCTTGGGAATCAAGGGTTTCATTGTACAAAGAGACATTTCCACCTGTAACTGGTGTTGCCAGTTCTCGGCAACCTTCTGCTAAACCGCGACAAGCTTCTGCTAATTGCCAGTAGCCAATTGGTTTTTCTGGAGAGCCAAAATTCAGGTTATCTGTCACCGCCAGAGGTTCTGCGCCCACACAACTAAGATTGCGTGCAGCTTCGGCCACCACTGCCTTAGCTCCTTCATAGGGATCGAGATAAACGTAACGAGAATTGCAATCTACTGTAGCTGCAACTGCGCTTTCGGCATTGGGGAGGCTGTGCGGTCTTGGGGAGCCAGTCGCTTGCGGGGGTTCCCCCCGTTGTGCGAACTGGCGTGTCTCCCCAAGTGGAGCAACTGCCGTCATTGGGGATTGGGCATTTTCCTCCTCTGCTCCCCTGCTCCCCTGCTCCCCTGCCTCTTCCAGTGGGCGCAAACGGATTACAGCGGCATCTGCACCACCTGGTAGAATTACTGTATTGTTTTGTACTTGATGGTCGTACTGACGATATACCCAGCTTTTAGAAGCGATCGTGGGTGTATCAAGCAAAGTTAAGAGAATATCATTCCAACTTTGCAGGCGCCCTTGGAGTTCGATTCCAGCAATTGTACAACTAGGCAAAGAATCAGCAGTCCATTCCCAAGCTTGACGGGCATATTCTGGTGGTTCTGCCAACAAGTCCCGTTGATAAAGCGGGGTATTCTCCGCCAAAGCCTCAGCGGGAATTTCTGCTGCTACTTCACCTTGGTAGAGAATCCGTACAATCGGTTCACCAATCACTGTACCGGCAACAACAGCATGAAGTCCCCAGCGGTGAAAAATATCGATTAACTCTTGCTCGCGCCCCTTGTGGGCAACAAACAACATCCGTTCTTGAGATTCCGAGAGCAAATATTCATAGGGAACCATTCCTAGCTCCCGCACGGGAATTTTATCTAAATCCAGTTCAATTCCCACACCACCTTTTGCCGCCATCTCGGAAGTCGAACAGGTGATTCCGGCTGCTCCCATATCTTGGGCGGCGACAACTGCACCTGTTTTAAAAGCTTGCAAACAAGCTTCAATTAACGATTTTTCCAAAAACGGGTCGCCTACTTGCACAGCAGGGCGATCGTCCATTGATTTATCGGTCAATTCTGCACTGGCAAAACTCGCGCCTCCCATCCCATCGCGCCCGGTGGTGGAACCGACATACAACACAGGGTTTCCCAAACCAGATGCCCCAGATTTGACGATTTCTGGCGTTTCCATCAACCCCAGGGCCATAACGTTCACCAAAGGATTACCAGAGTAAGCAGGGTCAAAGTAAACTTCACCGCCAACGGTAGGTACTCCCACACAGTTACCATAATGAGAGATTCCTGATACTACACCAGTGAATAACCTTTGAGTTTTGGCATCTTCTAGGGAACCAAAGCGCAGCGAGTTTAAGAGGGCAATGGGACGCGCACCCATTGTAAAGATATCCCTGAGAATACCTCCTACTCCCGTTGCCGCTCCCTGAAAGGGTTCGACTGCTGAGGGGTGGTTGTGGGATTCTATTTTAAAGGCTAGTTGCAGTCCGTCACCCAAATCTACAACACCAGCATTTTCACCAGGTCCTACCAGAATGCGATCGCCTTCCGTAGGAAACTGTTTGAGTAAAGGTCGAGAATTTTTGTAACAGCAATGCTCTGACCACATTACCCCAAACATTCCCAGTTCGGCTTTGTTGGGATGACGCCCTAAACGACGGACAATTTCTGCGTATTCTTCTGGCTTGATACCTTCAGCGGCGATTTCTTCAGCTGAAAAAGCTGGTTTTGAGGTTGCAGTCATGGAACTAATGCACTCTGGGGGACAGAGAATTATTCTATCGATTTACTTGCCTTGTAGATGCAGTTCCAGAAATGCGGATAATTCTTCTTTGGATATTTCCCTCTGAACTACTTGAATCACCAAGTTGTAAGCTTGCTCTTGGGATAAGTTCAAGCTGTAGCCGTTTAAGGTTATGAAGGTATCCATAACCGCAAATGCCGTGCGCTTGTTGCCATCATTGACTCTCACCGGGCTAAAGCCACGGTGATTCAAACTGATGCTACGAACGAGGCTAAAGCCATCGTTCTCCGCTTTTTACAGTTATTCTTCCAGAGAAGAACTCTCTGTGGGACAGTCAAAA